>BNJS01002145.1_pt1 | contig 142373 bp, 288 predicted proteins | sample 8540461 | NCBI WGS metagenome assembly BNJS01 (sample SAMD00202454, study PRJDB9452) | human saliva metagenome | isolation source: human saliva | place: Japan
ATGCAAGAGGCTATTGATTCTGGTATAGAAGATTCTTACCTTACAGGTCGCACAATATGGGCTATTGGAATTATTTTGATACTAGTGTGGAATTGGAACAATTATTACAACAACAGGGAGTTAGCAGCATTTAGTGTCGGTGGAGGAAATTCGGCGAACATAAAGGTACATTATATCTCGGCTCAGGAAATTCAGAGGTTTGGAGATGCTATTTATTGTGCTAAATCTTTTATTGGGATGAGCCATTTGCTGTTCTTTTAGGAGATGATGGTGTATAATCCTCATAAACCATGTTTGAAGCAGTTGATTGATTGTCATTATGCACATGTAATACCATATTGGGGACCCGAATATGTGGCTCCAGAGAAAGTGAGTGCTCATGGCATTGTCTCTGGTGGTCAAATTGAACCTACCGTGTATGAAGTAGCTGGTTTAGTGGAAAGCCATCTATTGAATATGCGCCATCTAATTTAGCTGTTTTAGGGCGTTATATTTAACACCGGATATATTTGATGAATTAGAAAACACCACAAGGTGGTATGGAAATTAATTGACAGATGTTATTGCTAGACTTTCAACGAGAATACTGGTATTATTCTTAAGGAGGTGTTCGTTATGATATGGTGATCGATTAGGATACTTAAAAGCTACCGTAGAATATGTACATAATCCACAGTTAGCGGAAGCATTTAAAATATTTGCAAGGTTTAGATATTGAGTTCTGTAGTAGAGTCTTCGTCATAAGTTTATAAGATCAAGCACGTGGATGTATCAAAGAATTTTTGATGCATCCGTTTTATAATACTCATGGTTTATAAAACTATAGTATCTAATTTAATATTTAGTGATAGATATCACAGGTAATTGTGTTTTTATAAATATATGTATCTATATGAATACCCCTTTTGCACAGAAAAGTTTAATTAAATGTTACAATAACCAAATACAGAACTAGTATATTAGAAATGATGAGGACCTCATATGGCAACAAAGATTACATTGGAAACGTTCTGAAATTATGGGAAATCTGTTGTTTTCAAATGAGAAGTACTAATTATTGAAACCGCTTATGGAAACAATGTGGTTCACTTGTTACAAAACGATCGTTTCACAGGCTTGTGCGATTGCTACGAAAGAGCGGGTGTCATCTACTAGATATGCCAATGTATACGCGCAGGAAGAGCAAGGCTTTACCAGAAGGCGCCAAAGCATGGTGACGAATGATGCACTACTGGCTACCGTTATGCGAGCTCGCCGAATCATTGGCGATGAAAGGTATCAACGAAGCAGAACTATGACATTGCTCGCGGATGCGGTGCACATGATAGCCGTCATAAAGAATGGATTTCGCAGCAAGCCATCGTGGGCTTGGGACGAAGCTTCACGGCTCGTGCGCACTTGATGATTCCATATGACCACGTCTATCTACTGGTACTCTGTTAAATTTAATCAGTTCTTTTCAACGAAGAAGTGGAAACTCTCTCTATCAAAGATAGTAAAGGATATTTCCAGAGGGATATTTTTCACTCCTGACCCAGATTATGTAGTGAAGGTCACCTGGTGGATTGGCAATGATCGCAGCCTCATAACTGTGCTATGATTTGATGCGCTATTTTGGAGAACATAGGCACTACATTAGGGTTGGCCCCTGGCAAATCGTTACGTCTGTAGCGTGGCGCACGGCAGGCTGAAACGCTACACATCTGAAAGACCTGGTTCTTCCTACTACGATTGGCGTATTTCGGTGTCTGGCTCTGGTGTCTCACGCTGACCCATGAGCATGATATGTGGACGATCACGATATTTGTCTTAAAATGCGACATGATGCATATCATTCATTCATACAGAAAACTGTCTCTCCATCGCTTTAGAGCTCACTTTACTTTGGACAAAATGCAAGACTATCCAGTGGAACATCCTGCGAATGTATTTGATTAACATTGCAAAATGTGGGCGTTAGTGGACGAAGATGGCAATAAAGTGTGCTAGTTAGCAGAGGATGTGCGCAACAAACTACTCGTGCATTAAGTCTAAAGTTTTGGACAGACAACGTGTCAACTTTTGTGAAAGATCCCTGTGAAATGCTATCGTGGTTGATGAAAGATAAAACATTGCTACCGATTCTAAAATTGATGATCCAATTTCTGGCAGCTGTACTATGGGTGCAACGTTGGCAACACGTCGTTCCACAGCGGAAAAATTAGACAATGTTCGATCCAAAATGCACTGGTAATCGAACTCATGCAAACCCATTCCGCACCTACTTTGCGGACGGACTATGACAGTTATATTATTCACTCAATCCGGCGTAGATTGCTATATTATGAATACTGGATTCTTCTGATAAGAAAATCCAAAGAAGTGACATTGGGCTTTGTTAGAAGGTTTAGTTGAGGGTAGCCTGAACTTTGAACCTATTCTATAAATAGAAAACTAGAATATGAAAGTAGAAGGTTTTGAGCCGACTTACAGTGCGTGAGTACCACTCGTGTCTGCACAAAGCATTTGAGTTCCGCTATGATTACATCGAAACATTAAAAGGCACAAAGATGAGTTACAGACGAGGTATTAGATGTATTAAAATCATCATGTAAGGGGAATAGTAATGAATCGAAAATTATCTTTGGGGTTCCGTAGCTCTTTATCGGAACCATGCTATTCGGCATGTTCTCGGAGCAGGAACTTAACTTTTCCAGTTCACTTAGGACAAGAGGCAGGTCAAGCATTAAGGCATGCAACGTTGGGATTTCTTAGCACAGCGATCGGTCTTCCATTCTTGGGTATCGTCGCGATGGGCTGTTCTTCGCAGTAATGGCTTACTAAGACTTGGTAAGTCGTGTACACCCGACGTATGGTAAAATTTTCACTGTTATTGTACATCTCATTGGACCCGCATCTTGCTATCTCCAAGAACGAGCACTGTATCCTATATCATCGGCTGTAACCATCCTGGTGGTGTCAATCCAGCGGCAGGATATTCTCAGCGGTGCTTTTCATCGCTATTGTTCTCTGAACTGGTAAATTGACGACTTACATTGGGAAAGATAACGCCATTGTTCTTATGCTGTTCCTAAGTATTTTATTGATTACTGTTGCAGTAATGCCGATGGGGCGATTACATAGCAGTAGCGCCACAAGCAGAATACGTCACGACATGCCTTCTAGGGCTGTTGCAGAAGGCTATGGTAACACATTGACGTGTTAGCATCGTTGGCATTGGTATCTATCTGTCTATCCGTGCCTTTGCAAGGTGTGGGTGTTACAGAACCCAAGGATATTGCTATGGGCCTTGTGAAAGCAGGCTTTGTGGCATGCTATGGCTGTTATCTACGGTTTCTTGGCGTACAGCGGTTACTAGTGTTGCAACATTAGGCTTGCTAAAAACGGTGGCATCACTATGGCGCAAATGAATGCGCTCTACTTGCAATGTAGGGCTAGTGTTGTTAGCGATTATCGCTACTTGGCGTGTTTACCTGTGTAGGCTTAATTGGCGTTATGGCAGAAACATTTCGATGAAATGTTCCCCGAACACATTAGGCTACCGTGGCTATGCATACTTGATAACAGCAGTGGTTTTTTAATTGCGACGTAGGCTTAACGAAAAATCATCGAATTAGCTATCCCAGTGTTGATGTTCTTATATCCACTGTCCATTACGATCATCTTGTTATCCTTTGCGGCGCCAATCTTCAAAGGAAGACAAGCGGTATATGCGTGACAACAGCCTTGCCTTATGGGCTGGCTTTAGGGATGCGATGGCAACAGTGCCAGCATTCATTAACCAATCTGATTCTGTCACAATGGGCATGCCATATTACGCATGCTTCCATTTGCCTCCCATCGGCATGGGCTGATTAAAATCGTCCATTATTGGTTTTGTTATTTGCATGGTGCATATTGATTGTCCGCAAACAGTAAAATGTATTTCTAGGTGCTCTATCTAGCATTCTTAGAATTGTGACGTAGAGTATGTCTATCAAAGCAAATAGTGTAGAGATAAACGACTAGGTCTTTATTCTAGTCGTTTTTGTTACGTGAAAAGTACTCATTCTAATATTACTACATAACATCGTCTTTGGATGCTCTCTACATACATATGTTACAGAAAATAGTGTGAGACTTATAGAAATTGCAATTTGCGTATTTTTCATTACTTTCACATGTGGTATAACGGCATATCTTTCCCATAGAAAGATGTAGAGGTATGAGGCTACCAATGTAGTATAGTAGAAAGGAGATTTTTATGTGGAAAAAGGACCAGCCCTCATTGGTGGTCTGTCTGGTGGGATTCTTTGGTATGGCATGAACGTCATCAGAAGTTACCAGGAGGAGGTAAGATGTACCGGGTAGGTATCTGTACTATGGAGCATCCCGGCATTGATGCAGCAAACAAAGGATTTGTAGATGGATTGCGTGAAGAGGGGTTTTGTGGACAATGTGATCATTGACCATCAAAATGCCAGCGATCAATCTAATCTCAAACACCATTGCCCAACGATTTGTGGCGCGTAATCTGACTTAGTCGTTGCCATTGCAACCTGGCTGTACAGGCTATGGCGAAATGCTACGAAGGCATTATCTCCTTAGTGTCTAGGGCACGCAGCGGTGAGCGAGCTACCACTGCGCGACTGGTGGACAGTGACGAACATCCAGGTAGGCAATGTGTCGGGTACCACAGATATGGCACTCGATGGAGAAAACGGGTTGAATTAGCGCATCAACTCACTGCCGAACGCGATCGCACTATCTATTCGTCTAGTGAAGCACATTCACAACTGCAAGCGGAGAGTTTTCGAAAGAGAGTCGCCAGGCGTATATTGGTAGTGCGGACATTAGTGTATCCAACGTGAACGATGTACCGCAAGCGGCGAACCAATTGGCGATTATGTGCACGTGTATTTTCCAACGGATAATAACACAGCCTGCTGTCCTATGCGGAACATCGTCACCATATCAGCAGCGCCAACTTTGCCAGCATGTTTCCCCTGATGACACGTATTAAAAACCGGCGGACCAGCAGCCTTATTCCGTAGATTTCTTTTACAGATTAGGGTCCAAACTGTCATATGGCGGCTCGCGTGCTGTGGTAGAAAGTGCTACAGACAGCATGCCAACCGAAATGCAAGAGCGATCAAATTTGTGGTTTAACCATATCAGCAGATCGAAGGGATCGGTTACATATCCAGTATCTCCAGAGTCATTGCGACAAACTAGTAGTATAGTAGTGCAAACTGAGTAGGAGGATCTATGACAAACTGACTATTAGCACCATTGCACAAGGCCTATTAGGGCATTGGGTGTATTTACGCCTTTCAGAATTTTGATGGCTGTCATAATTTCTTTTTGACTTAGAGCTGCTATGGCAAATAATAAATACACCATTTACTCCTAATAGAGGTGCTCCACCATTTTCAGTATGGTCTGAGTCGTTTTTATTTTCTTAAACACAGGAACAATTAGTAAAGTCTCCCAGTTTAGAGATAATACTACTTTGTTTGATGCCTTCTTTTAGAATATCTTGTACTACAGACACAAGACCTTCTGCAAATTTAAGCACCACATTACCTACAAATCCATCACATACTACTACATCTACAGTGCCTTTTTGGAATATCACGACCTTCACATTTCCTTTGAAAGGAATTGTTTTTAGTTTTGTAGTATGAGATAGGTTTCTAAAACAACTTCATTTCCTTTAGTAGATTCTTCGCCAATATTCAACAAACCCACCGTAGGATTAGATTTACCAAGCAATAATTGTGCATAGTTATAGCCCATGATAGCCCCTTGCACTAAATGTTTTGGCTTATTTACATTAGCCCCAGAATCTAGCGATAATTGTCACACCATTGGCCGTTGGTAATGGTGTTGCAATACAAGGACGTTCAATCCCTTTAATTCTTCCCAATCCCTAGCAAGCGCAGATGCACAGCTGCCCCAGTGCTGCCTGGCGCAATAACCGCATCACATACCTTATCACGAACTAAACGTGTAGCCACTGCAATGGGAAGCATCTTTTTCTTGCGTAAAGCAATACTAGGGTGCTCATGCATTTCAATGACTTCACTAGCATGATGAATGGAAATTCGTGGATTTTTCCAGTTCACCTTCTGCTTCTAATATTTCTTTTATTTTTGTTTTCATCACCGACAAGCACGATATCCATCGTATCGTATTCGTGCACAGCGGCAATAGAGCCTAAGACTATTTCGAGGGGAGCAAAATCACTACCATAGCATCTACTGCAATCTTCATAATTCACCTTTATTCTACCACAGATTCCATAATGAATTTAGCGCGAAACACTTCTTTTTATGTTATCTTTTGGATTGTTACTTTATAAAAGAATTTTTCTCCTCGTTGTCGCACTAACTCTGCTTTCGCCGCCAAATTGACATCACTCTAACAAGACTTTTATATTTAATATTCCCAACCCCAGCGATCGTCGTAGGAACCCCTCACAATAGCTCTCGCCAACGAATTAGCCTGAGCATATAAATATTGTGCCTCTACGTAACCAGAGCGATCTAGCACGTCTTTTTGTAGTGCGAAGCACACTGATGCCGTATTGTCCTACTGCTAAATCAATGACATCTCCTACCACATCTGCCCGATCGATATGCTGTCGGTCATCAGAATGTTCCTGTGCCATTGCCTTAATCCGTTCACGTAATTCAGGAATGCCCAGAGCCAACCGATCTCAATCGAATGGTAGGAACACTGACACCAAAATATGTGGCCAATTCCCTCATCTGTCGTGAAGGGACTTATATTCAGTTTTTCAGCACAATAACTGTTGTCGTTCTTCCTTCTTTATACGACTCATATAACCACCTTTTATGACCAAGTAATAATACTTCCATACAATTATACTCTAGAATGCTGAGAGTATGCAAGCTTTTCTTTATTACTATGCAAAATATGCATAACTATTTGAGAATAGCCAGCGTTCCTTTATTGATTGTTACATGAATTGGTGGGCTTCCTGTGAAAGTATAATATCCCAAATCCAAGTCAGCCTTATATGAATAGACCCAAATTTGACAAAGAGCCTATTATAACACCTTATATAGATAACCAAGACGTAACAAAAAAAGCGGCCGAAGCCGCTTTTTGTAATACGTAAGATTATTTACGTAAGCCTAATTTTTCTAAGATCGCACGGTAGCGTTCGATGTCTTTACGACGAAGGTAGTCAAGCATGTTACGGCGTTGACCAACCAATTTTTAAAAAGACCACGACGGGAATGATGATCTTTTTGTGCTCTTTTAAATGCTCAGTTAAGTATACAATGCGGTTAGTTAAAATCGCGATTTGTACTTCTGGGGATCCAGTGTCACCTTCGTGAACAGCAAATTCTTTAATAATAGCTGCTTTAGCTTCTGTAGTTAACATGTTTCATGTCCTCCTAAAAATTACAATTCCATAGGCCAAAGTAATGGGCGGAGACTCAATTACCTCGCCTAGGTTAATACATCGGTATCTATAATACTATACTTTCTAGTAAAAGTAAAGTATTTACCCTAACATCATGCGGTCACTAAGGGTATTTTCACTAGCTACTTCAAAGCGCTCTAATAAATCTTGTACCGTTAAGCTAGCTTTTTCTTCTCCTCGTACATCATAAATAATTTTACCATTATCCATCATAATCAAGCGATTACCAAATCGTAAGGCATCACGCATATTATGAGTAATCATCAGCGTAGTCAAATGATGTTCTTTTACTAGTTCATCAGTGAGTTGCAATACTTTTTCTGCCGTTTTAGGGTCTAAAGCTGCCGTATGTTCATCTAGCAATAGTACTTCTGGTTTCAACATAGTAGCCATCAACAAAGTAATAGATTGACGTTGACCACCACTTAATAGTCCCATACTGGAGGATAACCGATTTTCTAAACCCAAATCTAAACGCGCCAACTGTTGCTTAAACAATTCTCTTTCATTTTCTTTGAAAGCCCAAGACAATCCCATTTGTTTTCCACGACGCAAAGCGAGAAGCATATTCTCCTCAATTTGCATATTTCCAGCTGTTCCTAACATAGGATCTTGGAATACGCGACCAATGTATTTGGCCCGTTTGTACTCCGCCATATGCGTTACATCTACATCGTTGATATGCAATGAGCCTTCATCGACAGAGAATACACCAGCAATGGAGTTCAATAACGTACTTTTACCAGCACCATTACCCACCGATAACAGTCACGAAAGTCGCCATCTTCTAATCGTAAATCAATGCCACGAAGAGCAATTTTTTCATTCACAGTGCCTTTATGGAAGGCTTTCACAATACCTTTTAATTCTAACATATGTGCACCCTCCTCTTAACCACGACGAAATTTACCTTGCCATGTTGGTAAGGATAGGGCAAGAGCTACTAAAATAGCAGTAAATAATTTTCAAATCATTTGGAGGCATACCTAGGTATAGCACAGTAGCAATAACAATACGGTAAATAATGGAACCAAATACAACAGCTACTAAACTCAACACAAAGGAAGGATTGCCAAATAGTTTGCGCACTATGGAAGAAGAAGCAAATAGTACTTCGATGATGACAGATGCCAAACCAATAACGATGGTCCCTACACCCATGCCGATATCTGCAAAGCCTTGGGATTGAGCAATCAAAGGCACCAGATACAGCCACGAATCCATTGGACAATAATAAGCCAAGAACGATCATAGTGTCTGTGTTCACACCTTGGGCGCGAATCATTTGTGGATTTACCCCAGTAGCACGGATGGATGTTCCTAGTTCAGTACCAAAGAACCAGAATAAGAATAATCCTACTACGCACTGGGTTACCGCTACACCAATAATCGTCAATGCCACCGCATTGAAAATGCCCATGCTATGGATGGCAGAGTACACTGTATCCATGCGCAATAGGGAGATATTTGCTTTCCCCATAATATGTAAGTTCACAGAATAGAGGGCAATCATGGTTAAGATACCAGCCAACAATGCTGGAATCTTTAACTTCGTATGTATCCACCCCGTCACAGCACCGGCAACCATACCTCCAATACCCGCTATAAGAACAGTAAGCCAAGGATTCACGCCCATAGTAATCAATACTTGCAGAAATAGCAGCACCCATAGGGAAACTACCTTCCACCGTTAAATCAGCTACATCTAAAATTCTGAAAGTAATAAATACACCCAATGCCAACAATGCCCACAATAGACCTTGTGCAATGGTACTAATAATTAAGTTTGTCATAGATCCTCCTACTCGGGGTTACCCCCACTACTATACTACTGTTGTCGCAATGACTCTGGAATCTGGATATGTAACCGATCCGCTTCGTCTTGATTGAATACAAATTTAATAGGCTCTTGCATTTCAATTGGCATGCTATCCGAGTACTTTCACCACGAAGTACGCGAGCCGCCATATGTCTGTTTGAACGCCTAATCTATAGAAAAGTCTACGGAATAGGCTGCTAGTCCACCTGTTTTTAACCATGTCTCATCAGAGGGGAACACTGGTAAGTTGGCGCTACTGAAAATAGTAACGATATTCGCATAGGACGAAGCAATGATATTATCCGTTGGAAAATACACTGCATCAACGCCCATAATCGCCAATTGATTCGCTGCTTGCGGTACATCATTCACGTTGGATACAGTAATTTCCACTAATTCCATACCATATTTCTGCGCTTCTTTTCTAAAACTCTCCGCTTGTAATTGTGAATTTACTTCACTAGATGAATAGATAGTACCGATTTTTTTCGCATTCGGCAATAATTGATGCACCAATTCAACTCGTTTTTGCATAGGTACCATATCTGTGAGTACCCGACACATTGCACCTGGATGTTCATCACTATCCACCAGTCGTGCTGTGGTAAAGCTCGTCACCGCTGTGTCTAACACAGGAATATCCTTCGTAGCATTCGCCATAGCCTGTACCGCTGGGGTCGCAATAGCCACGACTAAATCGGAATTACGCGCCACAAATCTCTGGGCAATGGTGTTTCAGATTAGATTGATCTCCCTGAGCATTTTGGTGATCAAGAATCACATTGTCTACAAACCCCTCTTCACGTAATCCATCTACGAAACCTTTGTTTGCTGCATCTAATGCGGGATGCTCCGCTAATTGCAAGATACCCACTCGGTACATCTTGCCTCCTCCTGGTGCTTCTAGTGATGATTCATGCCATAGTAAGAATCCCACCAGACAGACCACCAATAGGGCCAGTCCTTTTTCCACATAAAAATCTCCTTTCTACTATACTACATTGGTAGCCTCGCGCCACCTCCTACAGTCTTTCTATGGGAAAGATATTCGATTATACCACATGTGAAAGTAATAGAAAATATATAAATTACAATTTCTATAGAATCTAATATTTTTCTACAAAATATATGTAATCCTGTAAAAAGAATATTGACGACTGCTCTTATATGAGTACCCCCAACATTTATTATAGAGCCCTTTTTACAGATAAACAAAACGACTGAGATCCCTAAAGATCTAGTCGATTATGTATACTACTATATTTCTTTGTCTTGCATACACATCACAATGCCAAGATATAAGAAGCTAGAGTATAGTAAAATAGATACTTATTATTTACGCACAAGTCCGATATGCACCATGCCGATAACAAAACCAATAATGGACGGTAGAATCCAGCCCATACCGATAGAGGCAAATGGAAGCATTCCGTAATATGGTAATACCCATTGGACAAATCCAGATTGATTAATAAATGCTGGCGCCGTTGCCATAGCATCACCCAATGCCGCAAATAAAGGCAAAGGCAGTTGTCCACGCATATACCGCTTGTCTTCCTTTGAAAATCGGCGCCGCAAAGGATAACAAGATGATTGTAATAGACAATGGATACAGGAACATCAACACTGGAATAGCTAATTCGATGATTTTTCGTTAAACCTACGTTAGCAATTAAAAAGCCAACTGCTGTTGTAAGGTATGCATATCCACGGTATCCCAACGTATTAGGGAACATTTCATCAAATGTTTCACCACAAGCACCAATTAAGCCTACAGCAGGTTTTTAAAGCAAGCTAGGTAACGATAATCGCCAACAACACTAGCTCCCTACATTACCGAAGTAAAAGGCATTCATTTTGAGCCATGTGATACCACCATAGCGAGACCTAATGTTGTAACACTAGTAGCACCGCTGTATGCCAAGAAACCCGTAGATAACAGCCATAATGGAGCATGCCACAAAGCCTGCTTTCACAAGTACCCATAGCAATATCCCTTAGGTTCTGTAACTCCCACACCTTGTAAAGCACGGATAACGATGATACCAAAACGCTAAACGATGCCAATACGTCAATGTGTTATATCCTTCTGTAAAACCTTTGAAAGAAGGCATGGTAGCATATTCTCCTTGTGGTGCTACTGCAATGTAATCGCCCCATTGGCATAACCACGACAGTAATCAATAAAATACTTAAGAACACTAAGAATAATGGCGTTAATACTTTTACCAATGTATGTCATCAATTTGCCAGGGTTTCAAAGAGAACAAAATAGCAATGATAAAGAACGCTGCCGAGAATAGTCCTAACGCAAGATCTGGATTTGATACCACCAAGGAATGGTTCAAATCCGATGGTATAGGATACTGTACTCGTTCTTGGAATGGCAAATGCTAGGTCCAATAGTGATGTACAACAACAAGTGAAAATTTTTACCATACGTAGGATGTACACGACTCACTAAGTCTTGTAGTCATTACTACGAGATACGCCCATAGCGACAATACCCAAGAATGGTAATCCGATAGCTGTGACTAAAAATCCCTAAAATTGCTAGGCCATATGCTTGACCTGCCTCTTGTCCTAAGTGAACTGGGAAAAGATTAAAGTACCAGCTCCGAAGAACATACTGAATAACATGGTCCCGATAAAAGGCAACGGAACCCCAAGATAATTTTTGATTCATCACTATTCCCCTACATAATGATTTTTTTAATACATCTAATACTTCATTTGGCAACTCATCTTTTGTTCCCTTTTAATGTTTCAATGTAATCATAGCGGAACTCAAATGCTTTATGCAGAATATGATGGTACTCACGAACTGTAAAGTCTGGCTCAAAACCTTCTACTTTTGCATATTCTAAGTTTTCATATTTATAGAATGGTTCAAAGTTTCAAGCTACCCTCAACTAAACCTTCTAATAAGCTTTAACGTTATTTCTTTTGGGAATTTTCTTATCCAAGAAGAAACCTGTATTCATAATGTAACAATCTACGCCAGATTGAGTGAAATAGTTTTTTGTAACTTTCATAATCAGTACGTAAAGAATAGGTACGGAATGGGATTAGCATAGGTTCAATCACCAATGCATTAGGATCCACGTGAGTCATCTAATTTTTTTCCGCTGTAGAGCGACGTGTTGCCAATGTAGCACCCATAGTAGCTGCCAAAATAGGATTATCATATTTTTTAAGAATCGGTGGCAAGGTATTATCCTTTCATCAACCATACGATAGCATTTACTAGGGTCTTTTACATAGTTGAAACGATTATCTGTCCAGAATTGTGATTTAATAGCACGACCGTTGTTGTTACGTACATCTTCGGCTAGCACAACTTTATTGCCATCTTCGTCTAACATAACCCCAACATTTTGCAATGTCAACAAAGTACTTATTAGCAGGATGATCCACTGGATAGTCTTGCATTTTGTCAAAATAGGTCGGCTCTAAAGCGATGGAAGACAAGTTTTCTGTATGAATGATATACGCATCATCATGTAGCACGAAATATCATATCGTCCATCATGTTGCTCATGAGTCAATGTAGATTTACCAGATCCAGATAACCCAAATACACCAATCGTATAGGAAGAACCATCTTTTCAAATTGTATCGTTTCATCCACCGTGGCACGCTACATAACCATAACGATTTGCCAAGGACCAACCTAATGTAAGGGTGCCTTTTTATGTTCCCCAAAATAACGCATCCTAAAATCATAGCACAGTTATGAGCTGGATCAAAAATTGCCAATCCCCTGGATGACCTTCTACTACATAATCTGGGTCGGAGTAGATGAAAAATATCCCCTTCTGGAATATCTTTACTATCTCTGATAGAATGATTTCACTTCTTCATTGATTGAAAGTTAATCGCCCAAGAGTACAGGATAGACGCATGGTCTTTCAGGGATCATCAAGTGCGCACGTGCCGTGAAAGCTTCATCTAATCCGACGATGGCTTGCGCTGAAATCCATTCTTTATGACGGCTATCATATACAGCATCGCGAGCGATATCACATAATTCTACTTCATTGATACCTTCATCGCCAATGATACGGCGAGCTTTCGCATAACGACCTGTAGTTTTACCATTATTCGTCACTAATACTTTGGCGCCTTCTGGTAAGCCTTGCTCTTCAGCACGGTATACAGGGCATATCTAAGGTAATGACGCCAGGCTCTTTTTCGTAGCCAAATCATAAGCTTGTGCAATCGATTTGTAACAGGTGTCACATTGTTTCCATAAAAAGCTGTTTTCAATAGTACTTCTTCAATTTGGAAAATAAACGGATTTCTTTAATTTCGGAACGTTTCCAATGTAATCTTTGTTGCCATATTAGGTCCTCATCATTTCTAACATACTATACTTATGTATATTCTTTATTTTATCATTTAATTAAACATTTTCACAATATAAGGACCAATCATGTATACGCAATTTATCTAGATACAATTACATGTTTGTGATATCTATCACAAAGTATTCATTGTACTATGTTTTGATCGAATGAGTATGTAAAAACGGATGCACATCCCTCAGACATCCTGTTCCGATTAGTATTCAATTATAATTACGACGGACTCACAACAGACTCGATATCTAAAGATCTTGCAAATATGATGCCTCACGCAACTGTGGATTACGTAACCCATATTCTACGGTGGCTTTTAAATAGCCCTAATCGATCGCTATATCATAGCGAACACCTCCCTCATAAGAATAAGCTATACTCTCGATTGAAAGTCTCAGCAATGGCATCGGTCAATTGAATTTCATTACCTGCACCCTTGCGGTGTTTTTCCAATTCATCAAAGATATCCGGTGTCAAAATATAACGCCCTAAAACAGCTAAATTCGATGGCGCATATTCAATAGGGATGGCTTTTCCACCAATCCCAGCTACTTCGTAGACATTCGGTTCCATTTCTGACTACCCGAGACAATGCCATAGGCAGCTCACCTTTTCTGGAGCCACATATTGGGTCCCCAATATGGTGACACCATCATGTGCATAATGACAGTCAATCAATTGTTTTCAAACATGGTTTATGATGGATTATACACCACATCATCTCCTAAAAGAACAGCAAATGGCTCATCCCCAATGAAAAGATTTAGCACAATAGATAGCATCTCCCAAGTCTCGAGCAGATTTCTGACGAATATAATGACCTTTATATTCAGCCAGATTTCTCACCATCTCTAAATGTTGTTGCTTTTCCCTTGTTGTTGTAATAATTGTTCCAATTCCACACTAGTATCAAAATGATCTTCAATAGCCCGCTTATTACGACCTGTAATAATTAAGATATCTTCTATACCAGAATCAATAGCCTCTTGCACTATATATTGTATAGTCGGTGTATCCACGATAGGCAACATCTCTTTCGGTTGTGCCTTAGTGGCTGGCAAAAAGCGTGTACCAAAGCCTGCCGCTGGAATCACAGCTTTTCTAACTTTTTCATGGTGTCCCCTTAGATTAAAAATCCTTCGCTACCAATGTGTACTCCCATTTCTTTTGTTTTGTACGATATGTTAAAGAGCCTTCAAAAGAATGTAAGTCTCGATGCCAGGTAAGATCCACATATCGTAACTCATGACTTTGCATATCTCGTTGCAATTGCATACTAAATCGGTCGAGACGTGTAGCTTGTAAACTTAATCCATAGTATAAATTATGCTTAACATCAATTTGATCAAATGGATATGGTGAATCACCAAACATAGACACATTACTTTGGCGGTATCCAGCCCACGCCTTCACACGGATCTCTATATTAGTATTAGTACCAACACCCCAGTATGGCATAGAACGAACTGATGAATTATATCCATAATAATCACGTTGGTAACCTCCATAAAGAGTCACTTCTGTATTAGTTCCAACATGAATTGGATCATGCGATACTTCACCATAATATTTAGTATGAGTCCCTTTAATTGTACCTTCATACCATTTTCCATAGCTAGCTCCACTCGAATAGTGAGTGGCGTATGCCCTAAATGATATGCATGGGTATCTACAGATAATCCCGGTTTCTTTTCTCACCCATACTGCATTCAATGTGGCTGATTCACGGTTATATGCTACTTTTGCCGTTCCCCAAGGCAACAACTGAACATATCCAAAGGATGGCTTAAATCCAACATTAGTCCCCCATGTGTAGTGTAAGAATAACTCTCCATGTTCAGATACTGGATAGTTAATTTTACCATTCAAACTCAATCCATCGGTAGAATTATACTTTGGTCTAGGTACAAAGGAAAAGACACTCATTTCCCCTTGCTTATCTTGACGCAAAGACACAGTATATTTACTCAAGGAAATAATACGTTTATTTTTGAGATAGAAGCTTGCATTATGTATAATTGCTTTATCCCCCTGAAATACTTCAATATAGTCTCCTTCTACTCGGTAGTCAGGCGCCCCTTTGAAAGCTATCGCATGTTTTGTAGTTAACCACCCTTTTTCAATACGCCCTGTTTTGCCATTAAAGTCGCCAACCTGCGCTTTAATCCAATATGGGTATACATACAAATACATCTTTTGTATGTCATCTCCAGTAATAGCGTTATAAGCAAAATATACGCATCCAGTTAGATCTTTTTGTAGCCCCTTTATCCTCAAAAATGATATCCTGTCGAACTTTCATATTGTTGGTTTTTATATTTCTTCTAATTTTTCACTCGATAATTGTTGATTACCACGGCCCACTTTCTACATTACCACGAGCCCAAATAAGGCTATGCATTTATCAGTGTAATGCATTTTTATCTGCATCTACACGAACAGGAAGTACCGGCTTTTCAGCTGTTACTTTCTCTTTTTCCGATTGGTTTTATCTGTAAATTCGGTACATACTGTATCTGTAGAGGCTACTACAGTATGATTATTTCACATATTGAATACAGAAACCTGTGGAATGACCTCTGATACCGGTAAAGTGGCATCTCAATGTTTGCGCATGTCCCTGCGTACATGCAAGCATCGTTAATACAGCAGCTGCCGTTACAGAATATTGTCATTCCCATCTCCTAGCTCTTTTCACGTTTTACGATAATTATAGGTTTATCCGTCATGAGTCATCATGCACTACCTTGGCAGACTCTTCTTTTACTTTCACAGCTGGTTTAGCTACTGGTTCCATCGCTTTTTGTGAAGCTACTGGATCCAGCTGTGGCTTTGCTGTAACTCCTGTATCCACACCATGTACTTCTACACCAGAAATAGTGACTGTTGACTCTGGTTCAGTACATACGAGAGTTCACTGGTAAGTCGATTGATTTACATTTTTAACAAAGACTCCTCCCACAAGACCTACTGGTCCCAGTATACAGCACCTGCCACAGAAGCTCCTGCCGCTTTTATAATTCACCTTTGTTTTAGCTTTTGCTTCTTCTCCTTGAATAGCAGTGAAGTTTGTACCATCAATACCTTGTAAATGATCAAATACAATATTCAACTTTGCATTACGCCCAAAGGAGCGTGCTTTTGTAATTTCTGTAATATGTCCAGTACCAGTTGTACCTTTGGGAATCAATAGCGTTTCCCCATCCATTACATCTTCTGCTACTTTTAACATGCACCACATCATCTTTAACATTTTTTTGAGATGTCACTGGTTCTGTTAACTCTAGTGTAAATACTTGGTCCGCACCAATCGTACCTGTTTTAGTTTTCAGAGCTACTTGCGTGCCAAAAATAGATTGTTTTAACTTTTGCACACGACTTTGTAACGAACCTTTTCGACTCTATACCATTCACACTTCGTTCCATTTCTCCAATGCGTTCTACAAGAGATCCACTATGAACTTCGTCAAAATACATCCATTCTAATGCATTCACTTCTTGATGTAATGTTACCTTTGTACTTTGACCTTCTACAGATGTATACAAAGATTCTACTTGTCCCGTGATACTACCCTGTTGTTTAGTCCCCAAAATAGTATCTTGCAATTGATGTACTCGATCTGTTAAAGCACCTACTTGCACCTTACCATACACAGCACTTTCCAAAGCTTCCGTTTTCTCCAACACTGTGTCTGGTCAGCCCATACACTTGTCGCTACAAAGAGCAAATACGGCTCCCTAATACAGCAGAACGTTTCATAGTATCTCCTCATCTCTACTAACACATAGATAGCACGGGCAAGCCCGTGCTAATTCATTAAATCTTCAAATCTATAATCGCAGATACACCAACCCCTTGAATGCGATTTGCACTAGCGGGGTTTGTGCTATCAATCAGCACTAATCCTTTTACGCGAGCTACGGAATTAAAACTAGCTTCCACTTGTGCTACAGCTTCAACTCCGTTCTACTTCACTACTAGGACCCATGTTACTAGTGCGCCCCAATATGGGCACCCTTCCAAGACTCACGATAGAACAACTTTTAGTTGAATACGTAGTACTTAGATTATTTTGCTTTAATAGGGTGTTTAGAGTTATCAATTGAGTCACCATATTTATCAACCAGAAAGCCAACGCCTCCTACCTTCAATACGCTCCCTACTAAACTTCCTAAATTAAAAGCCTGTGCTCTGTTGAGATCAACAACGCCAACAGTGGCCACCGAGAATGCTACCATAGCAGCTACGATTTGTTTTTCATCGTAATATCCTCCTCTTTCTTTACATTGTATCAAAAATAAATTTATTTATTCTATAACAAAGTATAAAGGATATATATGATTTTTCGATGAAAGACTAACCACACTTAGCAAATTCGAGGCACTTGGTCTTCTCCTAACATATCTAATAAACGAATACCACCTACTGCAGTTTGTAAACCTACTTTGCCCGCATTACCATTCACCACATCGCCGATGATCGACGCATCACGACCTTCTGTGAAAGTCCGCATCAACTCCACCACTGCATCCGCAATATCAGCACGTACAATGGCAATCATTTTTCCTTCATTTGCCAGGTACAATGGGTCATATCCTAAAACTTGGCATACGGCTTGTACTTCGTCACGAACAGGAATGGTAGATTCTTGCAGTCGAATCCCCTTTTGAGCAGAATTTGCAATTTCTTGTAATGTGGTAGCCAATCCACCACGAGTAGGATCTCTAAAAAGGCAATATCTTTACCAAAAGTTTCTAACACTTTGTGAGCCATTCTATGCAAAGGTGCACAGTCTGTTTGTATCGTATCTGGTAAATCCAATCCATACCGAGTTCCCATAACAGCAATCGCATGATCTCCCAATGTACCTGAAACGATAACTTTCACTACTTTTCAATATAAGACGTGCCCAACTGTACATACTCAGGCACTATACCTACGCCAGCAGTATTAATATAGATACCATCAACAGACCCTTTTTCTACTACCTTAGTATCTCCTGTAACAATGGAAACACCAGAGAGCTCTGCCATCTCAGACATTGTTTGTAATACTGTTTCTAAAGTAGAAATAGGTAATCCTTCTTCTAAAAATAAGACCACAGGTCAAATATTGAGGGATAGCTCCCATCATAGCTAAGTCATTTACTGTACCACATACGGCAAGTTTCCCAATATTTCCACCAGGAAAAAAATATGAGGGGTCACCACATAGGAATCTGTGCTCATAGCCATACGACCTGTCATAATAGGAAATACTGCACCGTCATGTAATTCATTTAGTAACGGATTTGAAAAATATTTTACAATATATTGGTCCACTAGCTCATGACTATATTTTTTCCGCCATTTCCGTGGACTAAACGTATGCGTTCCATTTATTCCTCCCAGGTCATTCCACCACTGGAAAAATCCATATTTATACCATGCTGAGCAACTACCTTCCACGGATACCATGCATGCCCCTACTGGATGTTCAGGAGTACAAAGTTTACTAAACAACGGGCATTCATTAGATGAATCATTCCTGGATAATAGATCCACATTGACATCCCTTTGGACCATCACTCGTTGTAAAAGCTAGGTAAAGGCAATTGCACCAATGCATCATAGGCTGACCATTCATGACGTAGCTTTTAAACCCGATGCAGGTAATCTACCAATCCCACGCCAACCATCATCTGATGGCTCATATAAAGTATCTAGTAATGTTTGTGCCACTGCATTTCCTGTTTTAGCTACTACAGAACGATACGTATTTCCTACATAAAATTTTTTTGTTCTTTTTCTTTGTTCCAACAGGTTTACTATCGCCGCTAAAATTTCAATACCATCAAAGCCTGCAATACAGCTTGGCATACGGTATTCATCGGCTAAGAATTGATATGGTTGCTCTCATCAATAACACTCACGTGTCCTGGCAATAAGAAGCCATCAATTTGATGTTCTGGATTACTTAGCAAAAGCTCGCAATGCAGGAGGCACTAATTTATGAGATCAAGAAAAATACATTCTTTAGTCCCTTCGCATGTACTGCTTGTATAGTAGCTGCTATGACAGCTATGGTTGTTTCAAACCCAATGCCCAAGAAGACAATCTTCTTATCTGGATATTGTTCACTTAAGGAAAGCACTTCCATTGGGCTGTAGATAATCTCAATATGAGCTCCATTTTTCTTTAGATTGCCATAAATTACCTGTCGTACCAGGTACTTTCAGCATATCTCCAAAGGTGGCTATCACCACGTCATCTTGAGCTGCATAGGCCAACGCTTGGTCCATGTATTGTTGATCTGTCACACAGACAGGACATCCTGGACCACTAATCAACTCAATACCTTTCGGTAGCATCTGACGGATCCCTTCACGGAAAATAGCCACTGTATGAGTGCCTATACTTCCATCAAACGAACCGTTTCCTCTGGATTATGTAATTCACGAATGCGCTCTAGTAGACTAGCTGCGACCTTCGATTTTTCTGTTAAAGTAATCTTCTTCAAGTTCTTCTAATTCGCGGAATGCCTCAAGGGTCAAACGCGCTTCCTCCTCATCTACAATTTGTACGGCACAGCCTGCATGGACTAATAACCAATCTCCAACTTTTGCTTCCGGCACCAATAACAAACTGCATTCTCGTTGCACTCCTGTTAACTCTACAGTACCTATAGATTCATTGATATGCACTAATTGTGCAGGTACTGCTAAACACATACTATCTCCCTATCTTTGCATTTGACTTCCTAACCAAAAGCTGTCCCAGCGCGATACCACCATCATTCATAGGACTTTCAGTTTGGAATATGGATTGTATATTCATCTAACTCGTTCATAACTCCTTCTAAGAGGATACGATTTTGAAAATACGCCTCCACATAATACAATATGCGAAATATGCCGTTCTTCACAACATCGCTTCGCCATCTCTCAATATAATATATCAAAGTTTTTGTGAAAGTCCGCTGAGATTTTTGTTACACTTTCACCTCGTTCTAATTCCTTTATAATGGATCGTACTAAAGTCATACTATCTAGTACATGATTGTCCATCATCATCGGCAAAGATATCCCCCACCTCTGAAAGAGCCATTTGTTCCTAATTCAATAGCCAGATGCGCATCATAGAGATGAACATGACCCAAGCCTAGTAAGGATGCTACCGTATCAAATAAACGCCCCCACTAGAAGACTGTATCATCTGCATAGTGAGGTAACATTTTTCTCCAACACTTGCCATCCTTTAGGAAGAGACTCTTTCCATCTTTCTATGACCTTTGGAGGAGCATCTGGATATAATTGATTGACATACCATCAAAAGCCTGACGCCATGGTTTCTCGTACTGCTATTTCACCGCCTGGTAAAGGCGCAGAACTTAAATGTGCCAGTCGTTCCATATAACTTTTGCATGGCAGTACAAAACCTCACCGCCCCACAAGGTGCCATCTGTCCCATAGCCAGTACCATCAAAACAAATCCCTAAAACTGGTGCATCAATATTGCACTCTGCTAGCACAGCCCCACATGAGCATGATGATGTTGTATTTCTATAATAGGTAATTGATGCTTCTCGCAAAGCGCCCTTCCACACCGCGAAGTATAATATTTCGGATGAGCATCGACGACGACTGACTAGGTTGCAATTGAAATAAATCTTCATATCGGTTCGTAGTAGTCCACAACAAATCCTGTACACGTTGATGCTCCATATCACCCATATATGGACTTAATATAGCATGAGACTTCCGATTCATAGCGAAAGAGGCTTTCATATCTGCCCCCATAGCCAGCATGGTAGGACTCGTATCTAATGCTACTACAGGAATCGATATAGGAACGTATCCTCGGCTACGATCGAATCATAATTGGCTTTATGATTTACCACCTGCACAACAGAATCATCTACAGGGAGATATAATCTTTTCGATTATGAGTTAATATATAATCTGCTATTCCCAATAATTCATCGAGCTTTGCATATCATCATATAAGACTGGATCTCCACTGCAGTTCGCACTAGTCACAACCCATAGCGCATCTGTAGGCACTAAGCTATAATGATACGGTGCATAAGGCAAAACGACTCCCAATGTGTTCATACCAGGAGCTACGCTAGGTGCAATTGGTAATCTCGGTGATACCATAGTCTTATCAACTGTTTGCTCATAGGCAACCGGATATTCCTCATTAGTAATCTTCTGTTTTCTGATGTATCTTAGACACATCTTTATAAACTATGTCCCTCTCAAAAGTGGCATTAGTTTCCGCTTGTATAGAATCAGTATTATACTCTGTTATCTTTCGTAATAATACAATAGGCCTTGCAGGACTCAACAATACTTCTTTTTCTATTTCAGATATGTGCACATAGTGCTTTGCCGTTTCAAAGATCCTGCCATCACTGCTAAAAAGGCTTTCGAGGTCGTCCCTTCCTCAATCGTAATTTTTGCCTACTGCATCTTGTAAGGCATCACAGACTAAATGATAGCCACCAACGCTCCTTTCAGGCTACTATGGAACCTTGTTGTACATGATATTTGGCCAGTTCTATGGCTTCCATTCCACTAGCAATCACCGTTCCATCCATATGCTTCAACGAAAATTCAGGTCCACACTGATCGCATGCATTAGGCTCCGCATGATACCTCCTACCTTGCAGATCTTCGTATTCTCTTCTTGACAGGGTTTACACATTGGAAGATTTTTCATGAAGTTTTTCCCGATCATAGGGGTACTTTCAATAATCGTGTAGCGTGGTCACGCAGTTCAGTACAGTTGGTAAACCCATGCACTGAAAGCGTCGATTCTTAGAATCTTGGATTTCCTCTAAGCATGCTGCACAAGGCGCCATATCAGCTCCAATAAAAGCATTACCCTTCGCACCTTGGGAAAGGGTAATCGTAAATAATTCAACCGCTGTAATTCTGCTGTCTCTACTTGTAACGTATCGATACGTCCATAGTAAAGGTAAACTGATTGCAATCGACCAACGAAATCTTTGCAACTCTTTTCCATACCTTGTATATGTATCTCTACACCGTTTGTGTCATTTCTAACTGTACCCACTAATTCTAACTCATGAGCAAGCTTAGACACAAAAGGGCGGAATCCTATGCCCTGTACAATGCCTATTACATGTATGGTATATGCCTTCCATAGAACCCTGCCTCCCTTCTGTTATATAATTTTAGTAGTTTCTTGTCGGATCCCAGCTGCATCGAGTTCAGCTTGATCAGTAATCAGCACATTCAATACGTTTTTCTGTAATTTACATCCCATTTCATATGGCGTGCTAAAGGTCTCCACCCTAATGTTTCATTATTCGCATGGCAGCCACCAGAGCAGAAGAATTTTTGACCCAGCAGTTAGCTACATGTTTCTTTTGTAAATACATGAGTATTTCTAAATTGTGTTTCGGTATATCATAATAAACCATCGAAAAGCTGTCACCAATCACATATCCATCTTTACCTACATATTGGTGACATGGATAAATATCCCCATTGGTACAACAGCCATATACTCATGACCAGCTCCGCAGCCACGCAAACGTTTTGCCATACATGGACCACGATACAAATCCATACGGAAGTGGAAGAAATTAAACTTCTCACCCCAACCAGCTAGTTGACGTTCTAAATATAAGTCTGCCAATTTTTCATATTCTTTTTCAATGATTGGCATATCTTCTGGACGCAATACATAGGCACCGTCTTCTCCTACCACTGGTTCCATAGACAAATGTTCAAAACCTAAATCGGACATAGCTTCTACGTCTTTTGAAGTCTAAGATTAGTATGCGTATAGGTGCCACGCACATAGTATTCACGGCCATCACGCTGTTGCACTGCATTGATTAAATTTTTGCTACTGTTTGATACGTATCTCTACCACCTGCACTTGGACGCATACTATTGTGCACATCTTCACGACCATCTGAGAGAAAGAACCAAACTCATGTATGTTCATTCACATAATCGATTTTTATCTTGTGTCAGTAACACACCGTTGGTGGTCAAGGTCAATTTGAAAAATCTTTCCATGTTTGTCTTGGATCGATTCAATATATTCTACGGTCTGTTTCCTACATCCCAGTTCAACAAAGGCTCGCCACCGAAGAAATCGATTTCACAATGTTGACGTGGGCCACTCATAGAAATCAAGAAATCTACGGCACGTTTAGCCACGTCAAACTCATTAATTCCTCGCTTCACTCCACCATAATCACCTTGGCTAGCAAAACAATATTTACAAGCTAGCTGCAATCATGCGCAATATTTAAGCAAAGAGCTTTGGACGATTGGCTTTTTCATCCACTACGAGCTTGAACTCTGCTAGACATAGGAGCAAAGAGCATTTCCTCTTGATAAGTTCATTCAACTCATCCATAATTTCATCTAATTCCGCTGCATCCTCTGTCGCATCTAACGCACAGTGTACAGCCTCGCGAGTTTGTGCATTATAGATATCTAATACGCGATCAATAAGCTCATCGATAACATGGATTATGCCACTATTTACATCTAGCAGAAAGAACTTATCTTTCATTTTTAAATTTATGAATCATCGGTTGTAATTCTAACATTCATACTCTCCATTAACTTACTAAAGTCTCACCGTTTATTATATCACTTTATGGTCATAACGTAAGAAAGCTATCAATATAGGGTATACTTTTTCTAAAAATTATAGTATGCAAAAATTGTACTTTTGAAGCACATATATTATAAATTAGACAAGTTAAAGATATAAAGGGTTAGCATACATAATCCCTGTATCCTGCGATCTCACACATCTAGAGGGATTTTTGTATACCCTGACACAATATAGGAAACAAGCTGTCCAACGAATGGTGAACAGCTTGTTGCTAATCAAATGATTATTTTTGTTTGCACACTTGCTGCCTACTGTATCAGCTAGTTTTGCAAGCAGATTGGCAAAGATGTTTGACATTCGCCGCAACCGCCTGTTTTAGCAGATTTTTGTAGGAGTTCAGTGTTAATTGTACGAATGACGTTTAGACATCTTCATTCTTCCTAAGCACAAACTTACTCTTATATATTATCATCTAATACCGATTCAAGCAAGCACAAGGGATAGGAATTAATGAGCTAACGCTTCTTTCAATGTTTTAAGATTTTCTTCCATGATATCAAGGTATGTCACATGTGTTTGTTCTTCTATTAAACCTTCTGCTGGGTTCAAGACATACACTTTACACCAGTTTCAGCGGCGATAGCATTAGCCAATTTAGGGCTTACTAATTCTTCACTGAAGATAGCTTTTACATTATGTTCTTTGATGAAAGCCACAATATCCGCCATGCGTTCTGGTGTTGGTTCTGCATCAGGAGATACGCCCATAATACCTAATTGTTCAAAGCCGTATGCTTTCGCTAAGTAACCAAATGCCATATGGCTAACTACTAAAGTGTTTGTCGTGTTGTGTTTTACCAAATTCTTCATATTTAGCATGTAAAGCTTGTAATTTTTCTTTGTATGCTTTACCATTTTCTGCATAGTATTTTGCATTCGTAGGGTCTGCTTTGGAGAAAGCTTCTACTACTGCATCTACTTCTTTGGCAACATTCACTGGATCTAACCATACATGTGGATCAAACTCACCATGTTCATGTTCGTGCTCATGTTTATCCTCCTTTTGGGCTTTATCATTGTCATGTTTGTCGTCTTTATGATCTTTGTCTTGGTCGTATCTTTATCGTGGTCATGATCATGTTCGTCTTCATCTTCATCTGAGCTGGCAACAATGTTAAACAGATTTAGATAATTCTACAGGTTGCAGCTTTTTGAAGTACATCCTTTTTACTAAAGATCTTTTCTAGTTGGCTCTCAAACCTGCACCACTGTATAGGAATACTTTCGCAGTACCAATTTCTTTCAAATCTTTTGAGCTGGATCCCAATCATGTGGTTCTGCTCCTGGAGGTACTAATAAAGACACATCTACTTTATCTCCCCTACTTGTTTTGCTACATCATAGACAGGGAACACCGTAGTAACGACTTTCATTTTTTCAGCCGGTGCTGCTTGTTTTGTATCGTTGCCACAGCCAGCAATGCCAACTGCAGTAGCTACCATGGTAGCGCCTAGTACAAAGTAGGTTAATCGTTTTTTCCAATTCATGAGTATACTCCTCCTAACACATACAAGAAGTGATTAGTCTTTTGCTAATTCACTTCTTGATTATATCCGATTTAAAAATCCGTGCTTGAATGCATGAGCAGTCTATACACTCAATTTCATTATCATTTAAATTTCTTAATCACCGCAATTGCCACTGGTGTTACTACAGCTACCGCTAATAAGGCTTCTGGAATACCATGAGACCATACAATACCCATCACTACATTAAATACTGCCTCTGGTGAAATGTGTGTTGCCTTAGCAAATTCTACACCCATAAATTGTGTAGATACCAGTCATCACAAGGATTGTATTAGTAGCTGTTCCCTAGGAATGCAGCTAAAGCCGATACGAATGGCTTTCACCTTAATTGGCACATACATATACACCAACGCTGCCACTAAACCCGATCAACATTCTTGGCAATACAGAAATAATAGGATTCATAAATGCAAAGGATAAAATATTAGGCGCCATGTAAAGCTTGTACCATACTGTACGCACCAAATAAGAACCCTACTGACATACCTACTTTAGGCCCTTCCACAACACCACCCTAAAGATAGTTGGGATATGCAAGATAGTAGCACTAATTGGTGGAATCGGCACAAAGCTCAACCTGTCATACCCAAGTACAATGGTAATCCCCTGCCAATAAAACCAATAATCGTCAATTGACGTACCGTAAATTTTTGCGATGCTGTGTTTGCAACGCTGTTTCTTTTCCATGTTTTCCTCCGTTCTTATTCCCTTTAGGATATAAGTCGAACCAATAATATGGAACTCAGTTCTGCTCTTCTTGAGTACAGACTATACAGTTAGTTCCTCGTATAGAGTAGTACAAAAACAGCGCTTCTGTCAATCATAAAAATGTAACTTTTCTTACACACAGTTAAGTATAGTAAAGTGTTCATCTCTATTTGATACAGCCTTATAAAGAGAAAAAGTGCCTGCATATATTTCTGAAGTGTTCGTTCCACCATTACAGACCTAACAATTTTCTGCCTTCTTCCCAAGCAAAGATGGTGTTAAGAATGTCATTAAATTTTCTTCTTCAAATGGATAGGCACGCATACCGATCGCTTCAGCTGCCTGTACATCAGAAGGTTTATCACCCACAAAAGTAGATTAATCGTTTTTCCAATTCATGAGTATACTCCTCCTAACACATAAAAACAAGAAGTGATCAGTCTTTGCTAATTCACTTCTTGATTATATCCGATTTAAAAATCCGTACTTGAATGCATGAGCAGTCTATACACTCAATTTCATTATCATTTAAATTTTTGATGACAGCTAGTGCCACAGGTGTTACAACGGCTACTCCTAATAGTGCTTCTGGAATACCATGAGACCATGCAATACCCATCACCACATCAAATACAGCTTCTTGTGAAATGTGTGTTGCCTTTGCAAATTCTACACCATAGATTGTATAAATACCAGTCAATACAAGGATAGTACTTGTGACTTTTCCTAAGAAAGCGGCTACACCAATACGGATAGCTCTTACCTTAACTGGCAAGTACATATATACCAACGCTGCTACTAAACCAATCAACATTCTTGGTAATATAGAAATGATTGGATTCATAAACACGAAAGATAAAACATTCGGTGACATATACGCTCGTACCATACTGTAAGCACCAAATAAGAACCCTACTGACATCCCCACTTTTAGGACCTTCTACGATACCACCTAAAAGGGTTGGAATATGCAAGATGGTCCCACTAATTGGTGGGATTGGCACAAAGCCCCATCCTGTCATGCCAAGTACAATCGTAATCCCTGCCAATAAACCAATAATTGTCAATTGACGTACCGTAAATTTTTGCGATGGTTGTGTTTGCAACGCTGTTTCTTTTTCCATGTTTTCCTCCGTTCTTATTCCCTTAGGATATAAGTCGAACCAATACTAAAAAATGGAACTCAGTTCTGTTCTTCTTGATACAGACTATACAGTTAGTTCCTCGTATAGAGTAGTACAAATCAGCTATTCCGTCAATCATAAAATGTAACTTTTCTTACACTACAAGAAAAACGAACACCTTATGAGGTGCCTCACACAAGTGTTCGTTCTACCATTACAGCCCCAATAGCTTTCTGCCTTCTTCCCAGGCAAAAATAGGCTCTAAGAATGTCATTAAGTTGTCTTCTTCAAATGGGTACGCACGCATGCCAATGGACTCAGCAGCCTGCGCATCAGATGGTTTATCACCGACTAGGAAAGCTACCATCCACATCTACATTCCAGTCCTGAATTGCTTTTCGTCAACATACCAGGATTTGGTTTGCGGCAATCACAGTCTTTCGTGTACTCTGCCACAGTTCCTTCTGGATGATGTGGGCAGTAATAGTAGGCTAATACTTTCACACCTTCTGCCTCTAATCGGCGAGACATTTCTGCATGTAACTGCATGCACATCGTCTTCTGTGTAGTATCCCACGAGCCACTCCGCTTTGGTTTGTCACCACAATGATGTCATACCCACGTGCGTTGTGCCTCTTGCATAGCCTCAATAGCACCTGGAATAAATTCCAATTTCGCAGGATCACTCAAATATCCTACATCTACATTAATAACTCCATCACGATCTAAAAAATAATACATTTCTAGTTTCCATTATTTTACATATCCTTCATTAGTCGCTAATAACTCACAATATTCATGAACTGCTTGTTTTAATGGTGTAAATCCTTTGTCATAGCCAGTTGCCAACAACTTCGTTGTATCAGCTTGGGTATAGCTTTGGTATTTACCTTTCAACACCTCTGGGAAAGTCGATATAGCGAATCGAGCCCTTTTCCCGCATAGGAAATAACTGCTTTCATAAATTCGTTGAACGTATGAGCATGACCCGTACCGCAGTTGAATACACCGCTAATTTCAGGATGTTCCCAGAAATAGAAGTTCACATTCACCACGTCATTCACATAGATGAAAATCCCGTGTTTGCTCACCGTCACCATATCCATCAGATGCCTTTTGAACAGAGTGTAATTTCCCCAGTTTCCATCAATTTATAATACATTTGACGCACCAAAGATGCCATCTTATCTTTATGTGTTTCATTCGGTCCAAAAGACATTAAAAATAGCGCAAGCCCTACACATTGAGATTGAAACTGCAAATTGGTTTCTAAACTTTTGCCACATAGCGGTCAAATAACAGTTTAGAATACGCATATGGATTTCAAAGCTTGTTCACAAGATGGGTCTTCACGGAATCCATTAGTCCCATGTCCATAGGTGGATGCAGAGGATGCATAGATGAAAAGGAACTCGACGTTCTTGGCAATAATGAAAGAGGTTTTTAGACCCTTCATAGTTATTTTTCATCATATATCTGCCATCATAATTCATAGTGTCTGCACAAGCACCTTCGTGGAATACCACTTCGATAGGTCCACAATCAAAGATATTTTGCTCTACCGCAGTATCAAAATCTTCATAATCGATATAATCTGCAAAATCCAACATTTCAATGTTGCGGATTTTACGACCATCCGTTAAATCATCAACAATCAAAATATCATTACGACCTTTATTATTCAACTGTTTTTACAATGTTGGAACCGATAAAACCCAGCACCACCTGTAACTAATAATCATAGTTTTCCTTCCTCTACTAATCCTTGAATACGTTCAATGATTCCTGTTGTGGAATATCCTCTTGGAACGGCAAGATTTGTACTTCCTCTACAAACTCTTGCCAATGACGTCTTCTGGCTTTGTAATCTCCACCTTTGACCAATATATTTTGGTCGCAACTGTGAAAGCACTTCTGCTGGCGTATCTTCTTCAAAGAGAACCACCCCATCTACAAAGCCCTAAAGGAACTCATCAATAAGGCTCTATCTAGTTCATGATTGATAGGACGACTATCCCCTTTTAAACGACGTACCGAGCTATCTGAATTGAGCGCCACCACCAAATGATCACCCAGTGTTGCTGCCTCTTTTAAATAGGTCAAATGACCACGATGTAAAATATCAAAACAACCATTCTGTAAAGACCACCACTTCACCATCGATCTTGCCACAACCGTATCTTTTGGGCTAATGCATCTACGGAATAGACACTTTCTTTATCTTCTTTTTGCTTTCATGAAGACAATAAATCTAATAATTCCTGACGGTGAATTGGATAGGTACCCTACTTTGGATACCACCACGCTGCTGCTGCATTGGCTGCTACTAAAAGCGGCTCGGATAGATAAGCCCGCAATTAATGTAGTAAGCATCATGGCCACTACCGTATCGCCGGCACCGCTCACATCAGAATACATCTTGCTGTTTCGTTTCTGCATTGTGCCACACATTGCCATCTTTACGAACTAAGGTAATCCCTTTAGCAGAACGCGTAACAATGATAAAGTCTAGCTCCATGTTATCCAAAAATATGACGTGCTGCTTTCACAACCGCTTCATCTGTGTTGGGCACTTCATAGCCTACAGCTTCACTGAGTTCCTTCACATTAGGAGTAATACAAGTAGCACCGTTATATTTTTGACCAGTCAGAACCCTTTTCGGATCCACAATAGTCATAATGCCAGCAGCACGAGTTTTTACTGAATACTTGACTTAACAAGGATGGTTGGCAAATACCCTTTTACCATAGTCCGAAATCACAAGGCCTTGCAATCCCTTTGTGCAACAACTCATCTAATCAAGAAGAACTGCTGTTTCACTCAGCACTAGACACAGGGCTGATTCACTTCATAATCTAAGCGAGATCATTTGCTGTTGTCCACCTAAGATGCGTGTTTTTCGTGGTAGTCGAATAGACTCTTCAGTAAAGACGCCCGTACTTTGGATACCATTATCTTCTAATAATTGGCGTACTATCTTACCATGTGCATCATCGCCAATACGAGATGCCATATGCACTTGGCAATCTAATTGAGCTAAATTATTTGCTACATTGGCAGCACCGCCTAATACTTCCGTTTCACGTTGCACTAAATTCACAGGCACTGGAGATTCTGGAGAGATCGACTTACATCGCCAAAAATATAGCGATCAACATGCAGTCACCAATAACACCCTACTTGCTAATTGTGGTAAATCACGAAGCAAAAACGATTGTAATGTACGATTAGGCATAGTCTTCTTCCACCAATTCACATAAAATATGACCAGCTAAAATATGCATTTCTTGAATACGGGCTGTCACTTTTGATGGCACTGCAAAAGTTAAATCGCATAACTCTGCCATCTTTCCACCACCTTCACCCGTAAAAGCAAAGGTATGCATACCAATATTACGAGCAGATTCTACGGCTTTTACCACATTTTTACTATTTCCAGATGTAGAAATACCAATCAAAATATCTCCAGACCGGCCTAAGCCATCTACTTGTCGGGCAAATACTTCATCATACCCATAATCATTGCCGACCGCTGTCAAAATAGACGTATCTGTAGTCAGTGCAATAGAAGCCAAAGAACGGCGTTCTTTTTGGAACCGTCCCACTAATTCTGCTGCTAAGTGCTGAGAATCTGCAGCGGAACCACCATTACCGCAAAAATAAAATTTTATTGCCTGCTGCTAGCGCTGCCTTTACAACGCTCTGCCATGGCTTCGATAACACCCATTACTTCATAAGTAGCACTCATGTATCTACATGATCTGAAAAACAGGGCACTAACAATTGGATGTAACTCACTCATGTGTTGTATCCTTTCCATGATTGTCCAATAATTCGTGTAATTCTTTATAAAAACTTTCTACATTATTAAATTGTCGATAGACAGAGCAAAATCGTACATAGGCAACTTGGTCTACATCTTTCAACAAGGACAATACAATTTCACCAATTCGCTCCGTAGTCACTTCTTGCTCTACTTCCATGCGAATTTGTTTTTCCGTTTCATTACAATCGATTCCAATTGATGCAGTAGAAATGCCTCGTTTACTACAAGATCTCCACAAACCCATTCATCAATTTACATCGATCGAATAATTCTTTTTTTCTGATCTCGTTTAATCACCATGATCGGTAAATCTTCAATGACTTCATAGGTCGTAAAAGCGTTTTCCGCAGCTCATACATTCCCGACGGCGACGAATATTATTATCATCCGTAGACCGTGAATCTGTCACTTTAATTTCATCATGATGACAATAAGGACATTTCATACCGTATCCTCCTATTGGTTGCGCAAGAAGGTCTTTCCTTGCTGTTGAATTTCTTCTATAAAAAGTATCTAACATTTCATAGCGTTTGCGATACATATTTCGTTTATGTGTTTTTCGCTGTTTCGTAGGTTTTCCGTTCCTCTTCTAAAGGAATCACAAAGAATCAGAGTCTTGTTCCCATACGTGACCGCTAATTCTTCCCAAAAGTCATCAAATTTCACTAATTTATGACGATTGAAACGAATCAAATGCGTATTCGTATAGAATCCTTCATCGGATACTGCATACAAGGTCTCAATACCTAAGCAATTGGCTAGTTGGCGTAATAAAAAGAACATAAAAGTTTTTAGGACGGTAGCCATGCATTTTTCGATAGTTTTTCGCCTTATCAAACCCTCTTTATACCCTTGTATAGTACCAACCCAGTACATGGTTGTCCTGATGGATCTACACCTAATCGGAAGTTGATATGATGGGATTCCATCTCCTTCGTAGGTTAAGAGCAAACTAAGTCAGTCCTTCTTTACGTTGTCCTGGCATATATTGTAAGAGTAGCTTCTAAAAGCTAATTCTTCAGAATGCCATAACCGAATTCCACTTTCAGAGGACTGTACAAGGATCGAATCGCATCGTCATGTCACATATTTCTGGTAGCATATCAAAAATGTTGCGTAATACAGTTTAATCGTTCTTGAGCCGTAGATTCTTTATACAAGAATACACGATTAATAATCTCCCAAATACCCTCTTGATCTTGTAAATAAATTTGGATACGCTATAGTAGTGTTCAAAATAGGCTCCAATTGTTTCAACTGAGATTTATTTTTATAGGAACAGGGCAGTGAATAAAAATACGTCGTTTTTCACACCAGCTATGGTATCCATATATTCTTTTTACCTAATTCCCATTGTTGCTTTTGCATATGTAAACACGGTACATCCTCCTTAGGATAGACTATATCAAACTATATTATACTCCATTTTTAACAATGAGAATTCAATGTGTACCCCTCATAGGTCATGCATTTTTCATGGAAGTATAGTTCTACACTGAGAGTTCTAAGACTACACCTTAAAACTCTCTAGTAGAAATGCTATTACATTCCTAGTATATGTTGTTATTTACTACCTGTACTACCGATACCACCTGTACGTATCCCTCGTGCATCATCATCGTTAGTCAGCAAGTATTTAGAAAAGATACCTTGTGCTACGCTCCTTTTCTAAGCTAACAGGAGACATCAGTAATGTTGTACATAGCAATCATAATATGGCCTTCATTATCGTCGTTGTTATAATAATCAGAGTCGATAATCCCTGTACTAGTTTGTCAGCATCAAACCTCGTTTTAATGGCCATACTTGAGCGAACATGGATGGCCAAATATTCATCATAATGCATCGAATGCTTTCCAGCCCCGGTTGGAATCAATACAGTTTCTTGGGTCCCTACTACAACAGATTCTGCACATTCAATATCATCACCCTGCACTTTCAGCTGTCTTACGTGTTGGTAAATTAATACCATGACCTTCAAAAGCAGAAACTACTTCAAATCCACGAATATCCATAGTGCACCTCGATTATTTCAATAGCTCTTTACGGGACAAGTTAATACGGCCTTTGTCATCGATTTCGATAACTTTTGACCATAATTTCATCGCCTACATTCACTACATCTTCACTTTTTCCACACGTTCTCTTGCTAATTGAAATATAGACCAAACCTTCTTTACCTGGCAATACTTCACGAAAGCACCGAAGTTCATCAAACGGTGACTTTACCCATGTACACTTCGCCTGCTTCTACTTCTTTCGTCAAATTCGTAATGATTTGGATTGCTTTTTCAGCCACTTCGCTTCTACTGCAGCGATGGAGATTGTTCCATCATCTTCGATATCAATTTTTAGCGCCAGTTTCTTCAATGATGCCACGGATGACTTTACCGCCTGTACCAATAACGTCACGAATTTTTATCTGGATCGATTTTTCATCGTTACAATGCGTGGTGCCCATTTAGACATTTCTTCACGTGGTGCTTGGATAGCTTCCATCATTTTTACCCATGATATGCATACGACCTTTGCTGAGCTTGTGCAAAGCTTCTTCTAAGATTTCACGAGATAAACCGAAATTTTTAATATCCATTTGGATTGCAGTCACACCTTTTGTAGTACCTGCTACTTTGAAGTCCATATCGCCTAAAGGCATCTTCCATACCTTGGATATCTGTTAAGATTGTGTAATGTTCATCTTGTGTCACAAGACCCATCGCAACACCAGCTACAGGCGCTTTGATTGGCACCCCTGCATCCATCAAGGATAAGGTGGAACCCATACGCTGGCCATAGAACTAGAACCATTAGATTCTAATACTTCCAGATACTAAACGCATCGCATAGTGGAATTCTTCTTCTGTTGGCAGCACTGCTAATAATGCTCTTTCAGCCAATGCACCATGACCAATTTCACGACGTCCCGGACCACGAGAGGAACGAGTTTCCCCTACAGAGAAAGATGGGAAATTGTAATGATGAATGTATCGTTTTTCTGTATCTAAGCCAATGCCATCGATGGTTTGTTTTTCAGACAATGGAGCCAAAGTACAGATATTTAATACTTGTGTTTGACCACGTGTGAACAAGCCAGAACCGTGAGTACGTGGCAATGCGCTAACACGACAAGAAATAGGACGAACTTCATCTAATTGGCGACCATCTGGACGGACTTTTTCTACCGTAATCATATGACGTACAATTTCTTTCACCATTTTTTCTAATGTAGCATAGATATCGCTTGCTTGTTCTGGGAATTGTTCTGCAAAATGAGCCAATACTTCTTCGAACACAGCTTGTTGTTGCTCTTCACGTTGCACTTTATCCGCACAGCGTACAGCTGCATCTAATTTAGCATGTGCATAGGCACGAACTGCTTCTGCTACTACTGGGTCTACTTCTTTAATTGGGAATGTGCGTTTCACATGTCCAATTTCAGCTACCATAGACTCTTGGAATGCTACGATTCTTTTGATTTCTTCGTGAGCTGTCATGATGACTTCTAAGATGATATCTTCAGGAATTTCATTTGCTTCCCCTTCTACCATCAAGATTGCATCTTTTGTACCAGCCACTACCATATTTAATGTAGTTGCTTCTAATTGTGCTTTTGTTGGGTTAACTACGATGTTGCCCCTCTACAAGCCCCATGCGCACGCCAGCAATAGGACCTGCCCAAGGAATATCAGAAATAGACAATGCCGCAGAAGCACCAATCAATGCACAGATTTCAGGTGCATGGTCATCGATCGACAGATAATACAGTAGCTACACATGCACTTCATTACGGCTACCTTTATCGAATAAAGGACGAATTGGACGGTCAATCAAACGACTATTTAAAATAGCAGACTCTGGTGGGACGCGCTTCACGTTTAATAAAACCACCTGGGAATCTACCAACAGCATACATCTTTTCTTCATAATCCACTGTTAATGGGAAGAAATCAATGTCTTTTTGCCTCTTTAGATGCCGTTGCTGTAACCAATACAACCGTATCACCATATTGTACTAATGCAGAACCACTTGCTTGTTTTTGCTAACTCGCCAGTTTCGATCGATAACGTGCGACCAGCAAGTTCCATTTGGAATCGATTCATTCCATGCCTCCTGTTTAATTCTTTATCCTTAAAAATCTTTATAGTTGTTATTATACACGAGAGAGGAAATACAATTTGGGATACTAAAACCTTTATAGCAGAATCTATAATATAAGGACCATACGTTAAAAGGTTTTCAAGTATAATAATAACAATAAGAGATATCATAATTAAAGCTTGAGATATTTTACAGAATTACACTGCAAGTTCAAATACCAATTTGTTTTCATCGCCCTTAGGATACCAACTGTGGGTACTTAGCTCAATTCTAGTGAATTTGAGAGTCTTTTATTCTCCAACAATATTTTACACTAAAAATTATAAATATCTCGTAAAAACGTTTTCATCATTTTAAGTTAAGCAAGTAGGTTTCCTCACCTCTACGATACATATATTCATGTAAATGTGCCTTGCCACTTTCAACTACTTCTCGTACTCTAAAAACGATGTTATCAAACACCCTGAACTTCTTCTACTGTAATAGTCTCATATTGAGTGTCGTATGATAATTCTTTTCCACTTTACTAAGTAGTAAATACTCAAAATCTACTCCTAACTTTTTATAACTCTCATAGTTTTCTTTTATTAAGAGTTACTGTATAGGAAGGATTATAATTCTTATCACCATAAAAATGTCTTCCCGATGTATAAAATGGGGTTTTCTTGGACTTGAATATCGCCCTGTCTATTATTTGTTCTATCTATAAAATTAATTTTTCCTGATTTTTATTGCTTGAATCACGAAAAGATAAATCTAAACCCTAAATTAGGTGCTACTTTTTCAACAAAGTTTGTTTTTACCCTGCTCTCCCAATCATATAAAACTTAAGTTATCTATCTTATCAAAAGGATTGAATTTAGAATCTATGCAGTTTAATAAATGTACCATATTGAATACACTTAGTGCTTCTTTTTCAACTCAAACTCAATCAAAGTTCCAACACTTAGTGCCAGTGGCATTTCTGAAAAATATATAATCAATGTAGTTAAACTACCTTCATTTTCAATCACTACCTCGCCATTTTTCTTATTAAAAATCTACACGTTCTAACTCACCTATCATTTTCTATTCCTCTGTCCCTCTCAATAAATTTATGCATTATACTTTAGAAGATTATTCTTTCCATATTTTTTAACACCATCTAATATATTAAGTATATTATTTTTTTCTTTAAATTGCAAGATAAAACTAAAAGTATAAAGTGTTTTCCAAAAACTTAACAAAAAAGAAAAAGAACGTTGATCGAAACTGTATCAACGTTCCTCTTTATATGTTTACTCGTTTATTAAGACCATAGATTGTCCTAGCAGATGTCTTACTGTCTCAAACAGTAAAATAGACCAATACTTCAAACGGAAAAAGGCATCCTGTTATATTACCTTCGTTTCACCCACCGCTGGTATCCTTTCCACAAAAGGAAATAGATCACCGATGCAATGAGTATCACTACAGTTAAGCGTCCTAGGTTATCTTGTAATAGCACCGCATCATGACCGACGATGACTTCTAATGCCGTGGATGGCAATTTCCCACCAAGTTAGCAATAATGTAATCTCGCAAAGAGATTTGACTAATCGCCCCCTAAGGCAGTAATAATACCGCTTGGAAAGTACGGAATAGCACGAGCAAAAAGAGCATCTACGGTCAAACCATTCTACCACTAAAGTCATCCACTTTCAGCAAAAATTCGCTCTTCTCTATGACCTTGTAGTGCCGTATCTCGCAAGATATAACGCATAATCATAAAACTGAGTACAACGCCCACTGTCTCCGCTAGCCAAGAGATAATAATCCCTGGCAGCACGCCAAATAACAAACCGTTAGCCGTCGAAAAGAAGATAGAGGGTAAAAATCCCAATGCATTGATGAGCACATCTAAAAACAAAGCTAATCACCATCGCCCACGGGCCCATGAGATTGCAAGACCTCTGCCATGCGTTGTACATCGCCAGAAAGAGCCAGCTCCCACATGTCATCATAGAAACCTGGAACAAGAATGTACACTAAAAGTCCTAATACGACTAGTCCACTTAACAAACCCCAGTTGTATATATCGTTCCTTTTTCTTATCATTCATTCCCATACCTTCTTTTTCTAGTCGTTACTTAACCTCTGCCATCTAATACTAAGTTTATCGTGGATAGCACGAACTGCGGTTTTAATGTGTTCTTCTCCAATAAGGCAAGAAATACTGATTTCAGATGTACTGATAATCTCGATATTTCACACCTTCATCAGATAAAATACCGAAACATTTTTGCTGCCACACCTGGTTGCCCCAACATACCTGCACCTACGATAGAAACTTTTGCCATATTTTTCGTTAATGACACATTCCTCGATAGACATGGATTTGACCAAGTTCTTCCAACACTTGTTTTGCCAAATTCACATCATCACGTGTAATTGTAAACACGATATCAGTGCATTTATCATCTGTAGTGCGAATACTTTGTACGATCATGTCCACATCAATACTCTTATTTGCCAATGCTTGGAACACTTGATGCGCCACACCTGGTATGTTTTTCCACACCTACAAGACTGACTTTTTGCTACATTTGTATCATCTGCAACACCCTGTAATCGCGTATTGATTTGCTTTCATTGTATACTCCTCTCGAATTATTGTGCCCTTCTTCATCACTGAAAGTAGATCGTACATGAATTGGCACCCCATATCGATGCCCCATTTCTACAGCTCTAGGCTGCATAACGCCCTGCCCCTAAGCGCCCATTTCTAACATTTCACCATAGGTAATTTCTTTTTCAATTTCACAGCACCTGGTGCTACCCGTGGATCTGTGGAGTATACCCCATCAACATCTGTAAAGATTTCACATACATCAGCTTTCATAGCTCCTGCTAATGCTACGGCCGTTGTATCAGAACCACCACGACCCAATGTAGTAATATCTCCTGCTTCCGTCATACCTTGGAAGCCTGCTACTACTACAATATTTCCAGCTTCTAATGCTTCAAGTACACGCTTAGGGTCAATATCTAAGATACGTGCTTTACCAAATGTATCACTCGTCGCAATTCCTGCTTGCTCACCTGTCATAGACACTGCTGCATGGCCTTTTGGCTTGGAACGCTAATGCCATCAATGCAATAGTTACTTGCTCCCCTGTCGAAAGAAGACGATCCATTTCACGACCATAAGGCATAGATGTTACTTCTTTTGCCAAGCTCACCAAGTCATCTGTTGTATCGCCCATGGCAGAAACAACCACCACAATACGATCCTCTGGTTGTTTGTCGCGCAACACGCGATTCACGATGTTAAATATTTTTTCAGGCGTCGCTACAGAGCTACCACCAAATTTTTTCACAATTAATGCCACTGCAATCCCTCATTTATAAGATACAAAGTAAAAAAATAATATCTATATTAATCTACCATACTACGCTACTAAAGTAAAGGATTTTTATAATATCTTCCTATTTTTATCATACAATTGTCTTTTTTCTAGTAGATATTTCTATATATGTAATCACTATGATATACAACAGTTTATTCCTATATCAAAAGATTTGATAGAAAGAAAGGACTGAAGTCTCCCGTAAGAGACAACAGTCCTTATAACCAATTCAGTTATATGTCTAATCTAAGATTAGCCTTCTACAACGATATCTTTTTCAGATTCCCACAAGCCGTGGATATTGCAGTAGAAGTTGCAATCAAACGACCAGATTTTTTTGAAAGATGCAGTAACAACACCAGCTGCTTCTGCATGTACAGGGCCTTCGTTAGCGCCTGTAGGTGCTTCACCATGTACGTTGAACTCAAGACGAGCTACTTCATATGGAAGTTGTGTACCTTCTTCTACATAGTACAATTTGATCCAAGAAATATGATGTTCTACAGTGTTAGGATGAGCAATTTCTTTACCCACTTCTAATTCAATCACTACGCTTCGCCAGCTTTTACAGTGTCAGGTGCTGTGATAACTGGAACGTGTTTTTCTGTTGCAAATTCAGCTGTTTTTACATAATTTGTGATAGCCATAGGTATAACCCCCTTGAATTAATATCATATCCAAACATGGAAACCTTTCCATGTAAAGCACTAAATTAGTACACTATTATTGTACTTGTTTTTCTTTCACTTACGCAAGAACTATTTTTTTAAGATTTTTCGATGTGGTTTTTGCATAAGTCTTTTATTTTCTGCAACACTTAGTAGACAAATCACATAGCTTAGACTACCTAGGTTAAAATTCAATGCCACGTTTGGCTTTTAATCCCTTGTTGATAGGCATGTTTGATGACTTTCATTTCTGTAACTGTATGCGCCAACTCAATAATCTCCGGACGTGCATTTACGACCTGTTAAAATCATGTCCAGGTTCTCTGCTTTTGTTTTTCAGCAAATTCACCACTGCCTCTACATCTACCAGCCCATAATGAATGGCATAATTAATTTCATCAAGGATAATCAAAATCCCATTGTCCAGACTTCACTTCCGTCTTCCACCATAGCCCATGCTTCTTTTGCTGCCTGTTGATGTTCCTTCATTTTTCTCTTCTGATTCTTCTTGCTTTATGAAAAGATAAAGCCCTTTTCCCATGGAGCGAATCTCTACGTTGGTAGTAATGCAATACCCGCTAATTCACCATAATTAGCGCCACTTTTTATAAATTGTAAAATAAGTACCTTTCTTCCGCATCCGGCCGATCGCAATGCTACACCTAAAGCTGCTGTTGTCTTTGCCTTTTGCCATCTCCGGTATTGACTAAAATTAAACCTTCACCCATCTATCTCTCCACCTTTCTTATGATATATGGAAATCCCATGCCAAGGCACAGGATTTCTAAAAGCATTGTATTAGATTATAATTAGAATGGATTTCGTATATGATATGCTAATTTGCCAAGTACATGGTCTGCTGGTACAACCAATGAAAACGGCTATCAGAAGAATGATTGCGATTATCTCCCCATGACAAATACATGTCCTTCTGGAACCGTAATTGGTAAAGAGCGTTCAAACTTCATAGTCTCTTTTTTGTATATGTTTCATTCAGCTTGGTTCCCATTTCTCACACATGTCCTTCTTTAAATTCTAAATGTATCCCCAGGACGACCGATGACACGTTTTACCCATACATCATGACCTTGCAAGGATGGTACTACCACACTGGCATAATTCATCAAAGGTTCCATCACATCATCTTTCCAAGAGCGTTCTCGTTGCACACGACTGTCAATGATGACGATGTCTTCATAGTTTGGTACATCTCGCATGACGTGAGACCATTTACTAATTAACAAGAAATCCCCATTATGCTAAAAGTATCCTCCATCGATTCTCCGGATACCTCGTAGGTTTGCACAATAAATATATGCGTTAACATGGCTACAATGAGAGCTACAACAATAGCTTGAACCCACTCACGAACTTCTTTTAAGATTTGATTGCCCATGGCTGTATCTTTTTCCATAGATCCTCCTATTCTAATGATACGCATCAAGTACCCATAGATTAATGTATTGATTTTCTTACCAAATTGACCACCGAAATACATCATGTACATCATTGATAGTGATGAAACGCATTTTCATCCACATCGTAAATAATGTCTTTCAACTTTGTTAGTTCCAAAACGTGTCACAACACAATAAATAATACGCTTTCTGGAGTCTTAGTATATGCCCTTCACCATACAGTAACGTGACACCACGACCTAATCGATGCATCACTACATCTGCTACTTCATCTGACTTATCAGTAATGACCATAACTCCTTTAGATTCTTCTACACCTGTAATAACTAAGTCCATCATTTTATAGGCTACGAAAATATGCAATCAATGAGTACATAGCACTATTCCAATCGTATACAAAACCCGCTGCCCCTAAAAATAAAGAAAGTTCAGGAACATGACGATTTCGCCTACAGAAAAGAACTCTTTTATCAAAAAATAATTGCTACGATTTCCCGATCCATCTAAGGAGCCACCATTTCGTATAATAATCCCTACCCCAAGGCCGAGAATGATGCCACCAAACACGGCTGCTAGCAAAGGATCTTGTACTAGCGGTGGTATCTCATGCATGAAAGCAGAAAATACGGAAATGCACACAATGGCAAATAAAGTGGATATAGTAAAAGCTTTTTCCAATTTGCATATATCCTACATATAAAAATGGAAGATTAATTAACATCACCAAAACACTAAATGAGATTCCTGATAGTTTACTTGCCATCAGAGCAATGCCTACCACACCGCCATCGATAAGATGATTAGGGTACTAGCAAATACATCTAGTCCATATGTATAAATCATGGCTCCAATAATCATCATACAATAGCGCATAGCCATATCCATTAATCTTTCGTTTTCTGCTTTTTTTGTTCTTTCATCCTTTGGATACTAACTCCTTATTTTCTAATAACCAACGTTCTCCAATTATCCATGCCGTAATATCGTCCACTGGAACTGGAGGGTATAACATGCCCTTTGGCACTAGTCTCTTTCCACCCTCTTGGGTGGATGTACTTCAAAAATAACGACGTCTCGCCTCTTCTGTTGTATGCTTTTCATTGACAAAAGCAAATGTTTTTACTTGTGATTCTGCTAATTCTTTTGACAGTTATTCCTATTGCTTTTATGGTTCGTGCCATTTCCACAAACCAAGTAAGACACTGTAGGATACGTCCTTTAGTAATAATGCTAAATTATCTTGAATAGAATCAGTTGGTACTATATCCATCATCACCAGTCGAGATGTTTTTGTAAGAATCGCAACTCCAGTTTTATCTCGTCCAGGATCAACTGCTAATACATAAGCTTCCCATACCATAATTACTCCTTATTCCACTACAGAAACGACTCGTCAGCATAATTTGTACAGGACCACTAGTATAAGTATCTTCTCTCGTAACAGCCTCTAATCGTACTGGCCTCTTTGATTTTTTTCAAGCTTACGAGATGGTAGTAAATAATTCATTTCCTGGTAAAGAACCCACTTCACCTGTAATAGGGTCCGGCAATATTCCCTGCTTTTTCGCTTCACTATTAACCTCTTTCAGGAACACTAACACTGATCTTGTGCACTTTTACCACCATCAATAACGGCTGACCAAAGCACTGTATCCTTTTTGAAAAATCATATCGTGTGGATACGCATGAATAGTAGCTAACGCAGGCTCTCCATAAATAATATTAGCCGATGCTGTGACGCGAATCATTAATCGGTTTATCGGTAGATGAAACAAGTTTTGCTATTTCATCTAAGTTGTCACGACTCACATAAATAACTGTTTTATCTTCTTCCATTTGGAAACGATTTAAAATTAGCCGATTCGTATCTTTTTAAAAAGCTAGTCAATGCAGCCATACTTTCTACTTCACCCAACCCTGAGCGAATGACAGCCTGTGATAAAACCTCGCCATTGCGGAATACTACATTACCTTCACGCACATGATTAATACCGTTTTCTAATTGTTTTGTTGTTAATTGCAAATCCTGTACATGACCTTCTAATTGTGTACGTACCTGCTCTAAACGTCCTACTTCTGCATTAGAAGCTAGCAAGTTTATGTTCTGCCTCCACATAGGCATCTTGTATAGATACTAATTGATCACTCCATGCTTGCCAAACGCATTTCTAGTTTCTTCTAATTCTTGTTCTGTTGCTTGAACATCATGCTGCACTCTTTGTAATTGTTGATTCCTTTGATTTAACTCATCATTACTTCGCTCTAATGCTTTTTGTTTTTTCATCAATATCTGCTGATAGTTGTGCCATTTCCGCTTTTAGCTTATCCATACCAAATAAAGCAGTTCGTACATTATTAGAAGCAATACTCAAAACCCCCAATGTGACCGCAGATATTAATATACCCTGTCACAATTGTGACAATAATGGACGTATGTTTAGGACGCAGTCCAAACAAACTCATACGACGTTTGCCTACTTTTTGTGCCAATTTTTATCGCCTAAAAATGCAATTAATCCCCATAATTGTAATAATGAGGAGAATCCTTAGCCCTACTAACATAGTTATATACCTCAATGTAAAATAATGGTCTTATATCTTTATTAAGTATATCAAAAATCCCTACTACACTACAATGGTTATATGAGAAAAGCTCTCTATACTGGTATCTTGCTGATATAAAAGAGTAGCATTACCACTATATTTAGTAATGCTACCTCATTAAGTTTCTTATTTAGATACTCCAGTTTAAGTATAGTCCTGCTATAACACCTAATGTGTTAGGAATCCATGCTGCCAACAATGGCGGCAATGCACCCTTTACCAAGAGCTCCTGACAAGGTCATCACTCCATAGTAAATAAAAAAATAACCAATACAGAGATACCAAAAACCAATAGATGAGCTAGACCGCTGTTTTTGTAACCCTAGTGGAGCTCCCACCAAAGCAAAGATAAAACTAGCTACAGGAATAGTAAAACGTTGATACATCTCCATTTTCCATTCTGTTACCTTACCACCAGTAGCCTCCATAGCCTTGATTTGCTGTTTAATTTCTTTAATAGTCATTTCCTCTGGCTTACGTTGAGAACGCCCTATTCTATCTGGATCTTCTGTAATCGGTAGGACTTGCTCTTCAAACTTCATTGTCCGATCAATACCTACACCAGCTGCATTGATATCATAAATCAGTACCATCATGCATAATCCAGTACTGACCATTCCAATTGGCGGTTTTTAGCCCTCTCAATTTGTGTAACCTGTCCATCAGTAAACTGTTGTACTGTAATATCTGACAACAATTTTGTAGAGCTATCATATTTACCCCGCATACATCAAGGTACTAATCTTTTTATCTGATAGAGTTTTTATAACAATATGCTCCTGTGTTTGTGGTGTAGCACGTTTCATGATTTCCTCTCGAATAATCGTTTGGTACGCATGATTAGCTACAGGAACTACATATTCATTAAAAAGCAATAGAACAAATAGAAATCAAAAATGCCATGATATATACAGGTGTAGCTAAAGCGTAAAAAGTTTTGTCCTGCACGCATGACAATAATCTCACTACTACCACTTAAACGGCCAAATGTCATAAGAGACCCCAGTAAAACAGACATAGGGAACGTCAAAATTACGATATTTAGGCAGAGCTAATAGAAAATGCTCTTGTTACAGACCACAGGCTAGCACCGTATTCAGTAATATACTGAGCGATACGAAATAACGTTCCTGTACCAATGAAAATACTAGTAAACGCAAAAATTCCCAAATAGAAACGGTCCTATGAAAGCTTTCAATATATATTTATCTAAAATTCTATATCCACTCCTACATTCGAAATCATCACCCTAAATAAAAATTTACGCGCTATATCACTGGTTGCTACTTCATCTGCCGTACCTTCTAGTAGTATAGTACCACTATTTAAAATATACGCTTTATCTACAATTCCAAGTGTTTCACGCACATTATGATCTGTAATGAGCACACCAATGCCACGATCTTTCAAATGCCGAATAATAGATTGAATATCTGCCACTGCTATTGGGTCTACTCCTGCAAAAGGCTCATCTAATAAAATGAATTTAGGATTTAACGCAATAGCGCGAGCAATTTCTACACGGCGTCGTTCCCCACCAGATAATTGAATGCCCAAACGATCACTCACATGAGTAATATGAAACTCCTCTAACAAGATTCCATCATCTCTTTTGTTCGCTCTTAGAAAGATTTGTCGTTTCAGCATCGCTAAAATATTGTCTTCTACCGTTAAATTTCTAAAAATAGAGGCTTCTTGCGGTAGGTATCCAATACCATAAGAAGATCTTTTTATACATTGGCATATTGGTAACATCAACATCTCCTATACAGATGCTTCCGGAGCTCAGTTTTTCTACACCTACAATCATATAGAAAGTTGTTGTTTTACCTGCTCCATTAGGGCCCAATAATCCGACAACTTCCCCTTCTTCAACGCGAACACTTACTTTATCTACTACATTTCTTGATTTATAGGTTTTTACTAAATCCTTTGTCTGTATAAACATAAAAGCTCCTTACTTTGGAGTAATGATTAATGTACCACGTCCACCAAATGTTTCTAACACTTTTTATCACTAAGTTCTACTTTTTAATTCTGGGGCTTCTAAGACATTACCATTTTTGTACAGCCTTCTGCATTTCCTTTTTAAATATGCGACTCCATCATTTTGATTTGGTGTTTGTGTATATGTCGCTTCATCAGCAGTAGCATTCACTTTCGACTAGCACTAGATATTGTAACGCCCCCTTCTGCCTTTGCAGATATTTGATTGGTATAGGGCCTCAATCCTATGACCTGTGAGCACATTGTCTGCCACAATCAATTGTCCGTGTCCACTAATTTCTCCATATCCAGTTTCAGTATTATAGTTCACATGGTCACCAAATAGCTGACGATCATCTTTTTGTATATGTACATCACCGGTAGCATCAAAGTGGATATTCTTCGATACATGTACCTCGCCTGCTGCCATAGACATATTAGTGCCGATCATGCTAACTCCACCAGTTAAATATCCTTCTTGTGATTTTTGTATTATACCAGCCCGATGCACCTGTTAGTGTCTTGTCATCTTTTGTAATAACTACACTACCTTTTAGCTTCTGCACGACCATTAATACCATCGTATGTTAGTTGGTCAGCTGTAATCGTTAATTTATTATTTTCTGTGGGGCTAATCTCAGTAGATGCAGCCCATGCAGGAATCATCATAACACTGCCTCATACACGCAGTCATGAGTATATGTTGTATCTTCATAAAATTCCTTTCTACTTACGAATTAATTTTTGCATGACCTTTTGCAGTCACTTGTTGTAATATCATATCGCCTTCTAAGACATCTCCTTCTAATGTTGTATCTACATCACTATAGATAAACTTAGATGCTGATTTGAATAGTTGTGTTTTGCTATTATACTCTAATCCCTCTGTACGTAGGCTAGATCCCACACTAGATGAAGCCTCAATACCTCCAGATAAAAGAAATCTGTCTGTGATCTTTAGATACAATTCCTTTAGGAGCTTTTATAGTTAATACAGTTCCTCCTTTATGGAAAGTACCCGTTACATTTTCTAGAGTAATCACTTTAGTATCTTGATCAACACTAATTTTTCTCAGCTTTTACAGACCAAATTAGTTGCCCTCTTTTTTCTTCTTTCAGCTCTGTTCCATTAAAACTAATCGTATTACCAGATGGCCCCTATTGTTGTCGTTTTTCAACTCCACCATACAAAAATAGCCAATCCCCAAAAGAAGTAAGATACCTACCACAACCGTGAGGAGAGTTTTTATTGTTTTTTTCATGTACAGCCTCCCGCACTTGTAGTTTACGTTCAATATCCACAATTTCATGAATTTTTAGTATTCCAACGATGTTGGAACCATAACCATTCATCTGGATGTTCTTTAATAAAACTTTCTGTAATCTTTACTGTTGCTTCCGTTAAACGGAACATATCTTCCTCTACATTACCTGTATCTTCATAGTATAAAAGGTGGCAATATATGCACTACATGGCCTTTTTCTTTACGTGATGCAAAGACAGGTACTACAGGGGCTTTAAACTTTTTCGCAAACGATGCTGGTCCAGTAACAGCCGATGAATCTTGTCCTAAAAACATTACTGGTAAGCCTTGGAATCCCCATCTTGATCTGCTAAGAAGCCCAATAATTTTTTAGCTTTCATTGCCTGAGCAGCCCTCTCATTTCAGATCCACCACGGGCAAATACTTCTAACCCAACCATTTCACGATATTCGTTCATCAATCTAGTAAACTGTGCATTAGGGTTGCTTCTTCACAATTGTTGTAGATGGATAGCCATGAGCTGCCAAAGCAGCTCCCATCCACTCCCAGTTTCCTACATGGGCCGTCAAAATTACAACCCCTTTATCTTCAGCTAACGCTGCATCGATATGTTCTAATCCATGCATTTCAATATGCTCTTTGATAAATTCAGGTGTTAAATTCGGCATATATAGCGTTTCCATAACAGAACGCCCCTAAATTTTTGAAAAAGTCGTCCTAATATAGCGTTCGCTTCTTTTTTCATCTATGGAAAGGCCAATCATCAAATTATGTAATCCTCGTTTGACCTGTTTCTTTCCTACCAATCTATATAAAGGTCCAAGAGATGCTCCAATGGATAAGATTGTAGAATACGATAATGTACAAACTAATTTACTAATTGTTTTTAAGGCGGTGTATTGCCATTCTCCTGCCATGAAAGCCTCCTTTCTATTGACCCATTTGGTAAGATTCCTCACGATAGACACGTAGGCCTCCCTCCCAAAGACCCTCCTGTTTCAAGATATACTCAATTGCTTCCCGCACAGCTCCTTGTCCACCATTTGCCTGGCAAATATAGTGAGCTATTTGTTTTACTTCGGGTACTCCATCCTGTGGTGTAATAGCTAATCCCACCTTAGACATAATACCTAAATCATTAAGATCATCACCCTATAAGCAACTTCATGAGCCTCTAATTTTTAGAACTTTCAAGAGTTCCTCTAATCCAACACTCTTATTATGACTTCCCATTTGAACGTGAGAAATATGTAATTCTTTTTGCGCGTCGTTCCACCATCGGTGAAGTACGACCTGTAATAAGAGCTGTATATAGTCCCCATTTTGATGAGCCAATGCCAATCCCTAATCCATCTTTTGCATGAAAGGTTTTGATTTCTTCTCCACTTGATGTATAGGTAATCTCACCTTTTGTAAGTACACCATCAACATCTAAGGCTAAACAACATATAGCCATTATACAATACCTCTTCGCAATAAATCGGTAATATGTACTAAACCAAGACTCCTACCATCATGTCCAACTACTGGTAATACAGTAATAGGACGAGGCTGATTTTTTTCTCCATCATATGAAGAGCTTCATCAGCCAATTTATCTTTTGTAATTGTTCTTGGTGATTTTTGTCATCATGTCTTCTACAGCCCACACAAGAAAATTACATCCAGAATCTAATCCCCGACGAATATCTCCGTCAGTAACTAAGCCAATTAACTTACCTTCTTCATCCACCACATTAGCTGCACCAAGTCCTTTATTAGTCATAATAAATAACGCATCTTGTACAGTAGCCCCTTTATGAATAATTGGATTATCATCTCCACTATGCATAATATTTTCTACGGTTAGCAATAATTTGCGACCCAAGGAACCACCTGGATGGAATACAGCGAAATTTTCTGGCGTAAATTGGTGCTGATCCAGTAAGCATACTGCTAAGGCATCACCTAATGCTAGTGCTGCAGTTGTACTGCTAGTCGGTGCTAACCCTAATGGACAAGCTTCTTTATCTACACATACAACCAATACTACATCAGAATTCTTTCCCAATGTAGAGCTAGGATTACCTACAACAGAAATTAACTTTGCCCTATTCTTCGCAAGGATGGTAGTAAAACTAATCACCTCCTAGTTTCTCCACTATTGGAGAAGGCAAGCACTACATCATCAGATGTAACCATGCCTAGATCACCATGTACTCCCTCACCTGGATGTAAAAATAATGCAGGTGTCCCCGTACTTGCTAAAGTTGCCGAAATTTTTCCGCTGCAATATGGCCGGATTTTTCCCATTCCTGTACAAACGACACGACCTTTAGAAGCTAATATTAGCTCAACCGCTTTTTCAAAATCGATGGTCTAATGTTTCAATTAAATCTAACACTGCTTTTGATTCTTCTTGGAGCACTTGTGATGCTCGTTCAAGTATCTTCATAGTTCACCTGCATCCTTTACATCTGTCCTATTTTTTTCACAATTCTATCGATAGCTACCAAGTCAGTTAATAATTCTTCTAAAGAATCTAAATATAACATATTTGGTCCATCGGAAAGTGCTTCTTCTGGGTTATCATGTACTTCAAAGAATAGTCCATCCACACCACTTGCTACTGCACCACGAGCTAAATTAGCCACGAATTCACGTTGTCCAGAAGATGCCGTGCCTGCTCCTCCTGGTAATTGCACAGAATGAGTAGCATCAAATATAACTGGATACTCGAAAAGAACGCATAATTGGGAAGGATCTCATATCTACCACTAAATTGTTATATCCAAAACTAAAAGCCACGTTCTGTAAGCATCAAATTTTGATTGCCAGACTCTTCCATTTTTTTCAACACATTGCTCATATCTTTCGGAGCCATGAATTGACCTTTTTTTCACATTCACATTTTCCAGTTGCAGCTGCTCCATATACCAAATCAGTTTGACGGCATAAGAATGCAGGAATTTGAAGAATATCCAATACTCTGCAGCAGCATCAATTTGTGTAATGTCGTGAATATCACTTACCACTGGTACCTGTAATTCTTCTTTGATAGCTTTTAAAAATTTCTAAACCTTCTACGAGACCAGGCCCACGGAACGAAGAATAGCTAGATCTCGTTTGCTTTATCAAAAGAAGCTTTGAACACATACGGAATACCCACTTTATCACAAATGGCTTTCGCACGACGACCAATTTCTAATGTGCGTTCATAACCTTCAATCACACATGGACCAGCTAATAAAAATAAGCCTTTACCTCCACCAGTGTGAGGTTACCTACTTGTACTGTTTTTCATTGTATCTCCTCTCTAAACGAAATCGTTTATGCTTCTAATTCGTGAAATATTTCATTCACTCGTTCTAAATCTTCTGGTGTATCTACTCCCAACAAAAGCGTTGGTCCGTAGTAATCACCCGAATTGTAAATCCATTTTCCAAAGCTCGTAACTGCTCTAAGGATTCAGTCAATTCTGCAGGTGTCGGTTCCATCTTAGCATAAGCTAATAAGAACTGACGATTATATCCATACATGCCTACATGCTTCAATGGCGGTACCACGAAATCATGTCTTGGGTAAGGAATCAAAGAGCGAGAAAAATACATAGCATTCCCTAGTCGATTTACTGATGACTTTCACCACGCTAGGTTCATTATATTCCTCTTCTAACAAGGGACAGCCTACGGTTCCCATTTGTAGGGTTGGGTCTTCTTTGAATTGACGTGCTAATGTACCAATAACAGATGCATCAATGAGTGGTTCATCACCCTTGCACATTGATAACCACATCTATATCAGTTCTTACAGTTGCCACTTCTGCTAATCGATCATGTACCCGTTAAATGATCAGTTCTTGTCATCATCACCTGTCCACCAAATTGGCTAACAGCATCATAGACTCGCACATCATCAGTGGCCACAATGACCTCCTGAATTTCCGTCGCTTTCGACACTTGCTCATAGACCCGTTGAATCATTGGTTTTATTACCAATCATCGCTAAGGGTTTACCCGGTAATCGTGTAGATCCATAGCGCGCTGGAATAATACAAGCTATACGCATATTATTTCCCCTTTGCTATTTGCAACACATAGGATTTAAAATCGTCTTCACCTTTGGTAAATTCGATGCCAATCACTAATACATAGACAGGAATCTTTAAATCTCGGATGGCACGCACTTGAGATAATTTCACTGCATCTTTCTCCGTTGTAATAATGCCTTGAATCCCTGTTTTAAAACAACGTTGCCACAGTTTTTCACAACATCTTCTTCATTATAATCATGGTGGTCACCAAAACTCATCATATCCTGTACGGTAAATCCGTAACTTTTCAAATTGGAAATAAATGAACTAGGCTGTCCGATACCACTAATCGCTAATAAAGGAGTCCCATCATAGTCACTAATACCATGAATCTTTCCATTATGGCTCCATTCTTCCAAAGGTTTGAAAAGCCTACTGTTTGATGAATAGTTTCCGCTACTGGGAACAAGAGGGGCTAAAGAATGAATCTCTTCACGCAGCTCTTCCAATTGCTCTTGTTCTACTTGATTCGTTTTCGTTAGCACAATATAAGTCGCTCGTTTTAAGTTTGTTACAGGTTCTCGTAACAAACCTCTTGGCAACACCGCTCCATACCCAAATGGGTGACTTGCATCAATCAATACAATATCTGCATCACGACCCAATGCACGATGTTGAAAACCCATCATCTAAGACAAGTACATCTGATTGCATATCATCTACAGCAATCTTAGCAGACTCTACTCGTTTAGAACCAATGATGACATTCGCATTAGGTAATGTTTTTGCCAATAACCATGCTTCATCACCACTGATAAAAGAAGACATATCCACCGTTCCCTCGTCTAGATACGACGATAGACTTTTTATTATTATCCGCTTTATACCCCTCGGCTCAACACGCTCACTGTATGATGGTCTGCACTCAACACTTCACATACATATCGCACCATAGGGGTTTTGCCTGTACCGCCAACCGTAATATTGCCTATACTAATAACCGGCACTGGTACACGTAAAACTCGTTGTGGATCGTTATACCGTTCATTACGATATTCCACGACTCTTTCATAGACCTTACTAGCCGTTTCTAAAACCACCACGCAGAGCATCACCCCAAAGAGCCTTCCATCTGTCCACTGATGATATGTTTAAAGAGTTGTTCTCCTTTCATGAGTAAACCTCCTCCTATCCTTCTAGTATAGCTTAGGTAATTAAAACTATTATGAAACCATTAAGGAATAATATGAAAGCGCTCAAAGAGACGTCGTAGCTCCTCTGTATTACGCTGCGTAGCACCACGATTTTCACTCACTACTTCTAAAACAATGAAGGCTCATTTCTTCTCTCATAGCTTGATTGGCGCACAACATTTGCAACACCTCTAAAAGTTCTCCTTCATCATGCACCATCGTACAAGCTCCACGAGAACTCAATAAACTATAAATTTCCTTAAAGTTAAACATATGTGGACCCACAATAATCGGCTTACCATGAGCAGCCGGTTCTAAAAATATTATGTCCTCCTGTTTTTACTAAAGAGCCGCCAACAAAAATAATATCTCCTAAACTATAGAGACGGCCTAACTCTCCGATTGTATCTAAAATCACCACAGGAATTTCTTCATGGACAGGCTCTGTCATAGTACTACGACAAATTGCTTTCAGTCCATATTTATGAGACAAAAGCTTTTCACATCGTTACCGCGCATAATTTCACGAGGTGCAATTAGCAGTCTTGCATGGGATAGGACCGTAAAATTTCCTTAAATGCTTGAAACAGTTTATCTTCTTCCCCTTATGGGTACTGCCCACTACAATGATCGGATGATTATGTCCAAAACCAAACTCATGTTGTAATTGTTCTTTTTCTTCATCCGTAACTGTTGCATAAGTTTGATCATACTTAGTATTGCCTGTAACAGTTACTTCTTTTACATTTGCCTCCAGTACAGAAATGTATTCTGCATCTAATTTTGATTGCATACAGAACCGATCGATAGATCCTAGCATATCGTGCATGAAAGACTTGATATGCATATATCGTGACATAGAGCGGTCACTAATACGACCATTTACCATCATCACAGGGATTTTCTTCGTCCTTTGCAATACGCAGAAGTTTGGCCAAATTTCTGTCTCTACCAGTAATATAGCGATAGGGTTTAATAATATTTAAAATCCTTCGCGTTAAAAAGGTAAATCTAGAGGGAAGAAAATAATCCCTTCTGCTTCTGGTATAATACGGCGTGCCATAGCGTGGCCTGTAGCAGTAACAACAGAGACAACTACCACAGAATCAGGAAAGCTTTTTTATATCTTTCACCAACGGGACTGGTAGCAACAATTTCACCTACAGAGGCCGCATGTAACCATATAGCCCGTTTACCTTCTATTTTTCATCAATGTGCTAGGCATAAATCCTGCGCTTTGTTTGATACGTTCATAAAACCCTTCTTCAAAGACTAAACGATATAAAATTACCGGTATCAAGCCAATCCAATAGATAATAAGAAGTATATTATATATCCAGTACATAGTTTATCCTTTTCCGGCAAATTGAACAGAATATAAATGACTATACAAGCCATTCAACGCTAATAACTCATCATGTGTGCCTTCTTCTACAACAGATCCCTGTTGTAAAACCACGATATGATCCGCATGTTTAATGGTACTCAATCTATGAGCAATCACTAGAGCCGTTCTATTTTTCATCAATCGCTCTAATGCTTCTTGTACAATCTTTTCACTTTCAGTATCTAACGCTGATGTAGCTTCATCAAGAATCAAAATACTAGGATTTTTCAAAATAGCCCGTGCAATAGCAATCCGCTGCCGTTGACCACCAGACAGGGAATTACCACGTTCTCCTACTATTGTATCAAATCCATTTGGTAACTTCTCAATAAACTCATAGGCATTCGCTGCTTTAGCGGCATCAATGATTTCTTGTTCTCTAGCATCTAAACGACCATACAAAATATTTTCACGAACTGATGCATTAAATAGCATTGTATCTTGTGGCACTAAACCAATATTTTTCTCGTAAGGATGTAAATGTTACATCACGCACATCTACACCATCAATGCGAATGGCGCCCCCGTCACATCATAAAAAAACGTGGTAGCAAATTCGCTATTGTCGACTTACCAGCCCCAGAAGGACCTACAATCGCCACCGTCTGCCCTTTGTTTCACAGTTAAATTCACACCTTTTAGGGCCAAATTATCCTCATCATAAGCAAATTGTACATTATCGAACTCTACATCTCCCTTGTACATATGTTAGAGCTTTTGCCGCTGGTGATTCTTTCACTTGTGGCTCTGTTTCTAAAATATCGATAACACGATCTCCTGCTGCCATCGCTTTTTGCAAGTTACCATAAACTTGAGTCAAGCGTTTCACAGGATTCGATAAATTAATCGCATAAATTAAGAATGCAATTAAAGAACCTGCTGTAATATAGCCTTGTACTACAGAATACCCTCCATACCACAAAATAATGACTACTGCAATGGCCGCTGCAAAATTCTACCATTGGTCCCATAACAGCTGTTAATTTAGTAGCTTTATAGCTGCATCAAAGTTATGTTGATTCTCTTGTTCAAACGATTAAATTCATGCTTCTCAAAACAGAGCAGACGAATAACACTTGAACACCAGAAATAACCTCTTGTAAATGCAGTAATATCTATGTTCTTCTTACCTTCATGTCCTGGAACACAATTTTTTACCAAAAGTATTGGTTAATCCTAATACAACAGGCACAATAATCAATGTTGGAAGATAATTTCCAATCCAAATAGAACATGAATACTAAGGAGCCTACCAATACTTCCCCTTCTGTCATAAAAGAAATCAGGTATCTACTATCGCTTGTTGTAAAGCGCCTACATCCTCGTTACACATTACTCATGATGACTGGTTTGCGACGGTAAATAAGCAGTCGACTTTTCCTTAAATGTTTAAATAGAGTTTCACGGATATCAATAACTACCCGTTGCTTCATAAGCCATCATAGTTTTGCCCATATAGCAAATCAAAAAACGAAAATCCACTAAAATAGCAACAACAATTAGGTTAGTAATCCCCAAATCTTATCTTGCAATACTCCATCAACTGTTTCGGATTAACCATGGAACTACTAAATGTCCATGGCTGCATAATCCTTACAAAATATACCCAATATGGTCGCATCCTGTAGCTCTAATGCCAATAGTTGTTTATAACTAGATTCATTTATGCCTCCTTCATTGCCCCAGTACAACATCAACCACATTGCCGCTCCGGTGCCTAATTCTACCTTCGCATGCTACGTCAACTGTCTGAAACACACCATCATCTGGATTTTACCTGGTTCTCTTTCTATATTTTCTGGTGTTACTTCCCTTGTAACAGTTCTGGGAATAATACGCCCGCTTTGCCATGATATTAGGCAGTAATATGGTCAATTTTTACCAATACTTTCCAATTCCATATGTGACAGGTACTTTATAAATCAATACTGTAATACATTCATTAATGCTGTTTCTGAGTTGCTGTCCCAGATGCGCAATGACTGCAAATCTGCATTAAATCGCACTGACCTTCTTCAACAGTAACTGGCACAGAATATTTATAATATTCTATCAATATCTTCCTCACAGACATGAAATATGCTCTCAAGCAAAATTTTAAATCTTTGTGATTCTCATAACGTTCATGCTGCTAACATGGTGAGTAATAACCTTCTACTTCTGTTTGCGACTGCCTGGCATCGAGGAATATTGCGACTTGTTATCTGCACAAAGATGACACTGACCTGTGCATCCAGGACATGGTAGGATGTACAATATCTACTACAAAGGATTTCCTATCACAAATTCCACATCTACGCCAAATTCTCGATAGGCCTCCCGTTTCAAAAAGGAAAAATAGAAGCTACTTTTGTTACTGTTTTGATGATATCTTTACCCTCACCTCTTATTCCAAGCCCAAATGGTAGGTGCAATATAGTACCACTGGGATATGCAATTCTTTTGCCACTTTAGCTAACTTCATGTTAAAACCTGGATAGTCGATACACACCAACACATCTGGCTTTTCTCGTAGCATAGCTCCTTTTAAGAAACTACGAAGTTTAAAAAAAGTAGGTAAATGTTTTAGTATTTCAACGATGCCGATAAACCCTAGTTGCTGAATATCATAGATAATATCCACACCAGCTTGTTTCATCAAATCTCCGCCCATACCAAACAGCTGTGCTTTTGGATATTTCTCCAATAAAGCTTTTGCCACACTGGCACCATGCGTATCCCCTGATGCTTCACCAGCAGAAAACATAATCTTCATGCTTACTCCTCATCCGGCCCTTCTACGGCACAGATTACGATACCTAGTTCATTTGCTTTTTGCAATACTGCTGCTTGCTCTACAAAAATTGTTCGTTTTGCTTCCATAGCTAATACTTTACAGTTACTACTAATCATAGACTCTAATGTTTTCATCCCCACTGCAGGTACATCAAACCGTACATCTTGGTTAGGCTTTGCAGTTTTTACAACTACTGCACCTTCACGACCTAATGCACCACCCTCGCTTGATACACTCATCTGTTCCTTCAATGGCTCTGATAGCCATAGCTGCTTGCTCTTTTACTACAACAGTTTGACCAATATCAAGAGCCCCCATTTGTTTGGCTAAGGTAAAGCCAAATTCAATATCTAGTTGCTCCATCTCGGTTGGCTTTCGCTCTGTCATCACACCTACCGGAGGCATAAGAGAGCGCATATATTTAGTCTGATCCGCCACGGAAAGTCCTTCCTTTTCTAGTTCCTCTACGATAGCCAACATAATTGTATCATCCTTACGATCGCGCAAACGATTTAATAGTTTGATAGTACGCATATCTGGAATTGTTGTTATCTTTTTATAGAGATGTTCTTTTGTTACTTTCCCTAACATAGTCACATCCGTAACACCCTCTTTGAGGAATGTTTTAATCACTGTATCTGACTTAAAGACGCTGATTTGGTAGTATGCATCGGCCTCTGCTCGTAATTCTGGAGCGCCATCCGTTACAACAGATATGACCACAACTTCATAGCCTTCATGTTGGGCCGCTCGCATAAATTCAACTGGCAGATTACCAATTCCCTGCAATCAATCCTACTTTTCGCCATAACGCCTCCCATTAACTTTTAATTATAAAAATCCTAATCTATATTATACCACATAAAAGTGCACAAATGGCATGAAAGTTCACAATAAAAATACATGGCAAAAGCATGTCTTTCATACTCTTACCATGTATTCTAACTTATAAATTAATCTCTGCGTACACGCATAATACCGCGATCACATTGCGCAGGAAGCGTAGCATATGTTCAATCTCAACAGAAGATGTCAAGTTCAATTCCATTTCTTCAATCGCCTTAGATAAGCTATAACCACTGCGATAAATAATACGGAATGCCTTCTTTAGTTCACGGCGAACTTCTTCAGATACTCCAGCTCGTGCTAAACCGACAGAATTCAATCCAATTACATGTGCCGGTTGTCCATCAGCAATGACATAGGGAGAATATCTTGGACAACTTTCGCCATCCCACCAACCATAGCATTGCGACCAATTTTTACAAATTGATGGACCCTGCAATACCGCCGATAACAACGCGATCTTCTACATTACGTGTCCGGCAAGTCCAGCGCAGTTACTCATGATAACATTATTACCCACGATACAGTTATGTGCCACATGTGTACAGGCTTGGAATAAACAATTGTTACCAATGCGTGTTTCTTCCCCTTCACCCGTAGCACGACTGATAGTTACAAATTCACGAACCACTGTATTATCGCCAATGACGCAATAACTTTTTTCCCCTTTTAAATTTTAAATCTTGAGGCTCTAAGCCAATAGCACAACCCGGAAAAACTCATTATTTTTACCAATCGTTGTCCAACCACCAATGACTACATTGGCTCCGATTTTAGTACCATCTCCGATTTCAACATGTTCTCCAATGACTGCACCAGGACCAATAATGACATTCTTACCAATCTTTGCATCTGGATGTATGACTGCAGTACTATGAATTTCAGATGTTGCATTTTCCATGCCAACTACGATCATCTGTGTCACTCCTTACATTTTGAAAGTTATTCCGGTTTCACTAAGGCGAACATGTATTCACCACTTGCCACCAATTTTTCGCCTACATATGCACGGCCTTCCACTTTACCCATGCGGCCTTTAACTTTCACCACATCAGCTTCTATACGAACTTGATCGCCTGGTTTTCACTGGATGACGGAAACGAACTTTGTCAATTCCAGTAAACATTGGTGTTAAGCCACAGTTTTCTTCAGGATACAAGAGTGCAATACCACCTACTTGTGCAATGGCTTCTGTAATCAATACACCTGGCATCACAGGGTTACCTGGAAAATGACCCATAAAATGTGGTTCATTGAAAGTACAGTTTTTAAGACCTACCGCACGTTTCATTGGTTCCATTTCAATAATACGATCTACCAATAAAAATGGATAACGGTGTGGTAAAATTTCCATAATTTCTTCGATTGTAAGAATCATGTTATGCCTCCTCTTGCATTTCTTTTTAAAATTTCTCGACTTAACCGCGAGTTCAAATTATGACTCGATTTAACAGCAATAATATGGCCTTTTAGATGACCTACCAAGAATAAGTCCCCAATATATCCAAAAATTTTATGACGTACTAATTCATCAGGAAAAATTAAGTTCTGATAAACAGGTTGTATCATCATAAACAATTACATTTTCTGTAGATCACCTTTCGCTAATCCCATCGCCTGTAATTGTTCTATTTCTTTTGTGAATCCAATCGTTCTAGCTGGTGCAATTTCCTTAGCAAACACATCTGGATTAATTTCATAATCTGCATGTTGTGTCCCTAACATCGGATGACTATTCATACTTGTGAAAAGTCACTCGAAATCCATCATAAGGACGAATGATGATAAATTTATCTTCTTCATAGATGCCATGGGATTCTTTCAAAGCATAAACTCGACGATCTGCATCTTGTTCCACAATCCCTGCTTCTTTGATGAGTTGCACAAATGTGGCTGAGCCACCATCTGCTATCGGAGGTTCTGGTGAGTTCAACTCAATAATACAGTTATCAATAGCCATCCCATAGAAGGCTGCTAAAATATGTTCTACTGTAAATACTTTAGCCTCTCCATCCTCTAATGTGGTTGCACGCATCGTATTCGTTACATTACGAATGTCTGCTTTCACAGAAGGAGTTCCTGTAAATCTGTACGTACAAAGGTAATCCCCTGTATTTGGCTCACTTGGAAGAATCCGCATTTTTACAGGTAAACCACTGTGTGATCATCTCCTTCGTAACTAATGGCTTTACTAATTGTTTGTTGTTTCATAAGGACCTCCTTTTCTACAGTTTTTGGTTCATTACATCTGGTGGTACTCTATAGTATCACCATAAAATCGACGTGTCCATTTCCAACGGTTATGAAGCCAGAACCAATCTTCTGGATATCGTCTAATATAATCTTCTAGCCATTCATTGAGCATCGTCAATGTAACAGCAATATCACGTTTACGTTCCTCTGTTTTTCTGCATATACAGGAGGATGTACTGTAATTCTGTGTGTTTTCAGTATATTCATTAAAACGAATAGTGACAGGAATAATTGGTACATCTTGCATGCGAGCCATCGCTGCTGGTCCCACAGGAGTCAATGTTTCATACCCAAAAAAGGAACTAATTGACCTTTATCTCCTGGGTCTTGATCCATGATAAGACCAATGAAAGAACCTTGTTGTAGTTCTTTTCACCATTTCACGTACACCCGTTTTATAAGTTACGTGTTGCTTTCATGAGTTCACGATATTCGTTAATAAATTTGTCCGCATCACCTTGTTGTTGCATCGCCACCGAAATTAAAGGGTACCCTTCCGATGCTAAAATGCCTCCTAGTAATTCCCAGTTTTCCACTATGGAGAGCAATACAATAGCACCTTTACCATCTTCCTTGGCAGAGTCCAGATATTCACGACCTTCTATAGTGAACATCTCTTTCATATTTACCATCTTTAATTTCTGGATATCGAAGTACATCTACAATCATACGACCAAATCTTGTAACACTAGCCTTTGCAATCTCGTTTTGCCTCTACAGGATCATCTGTAATTCGACAAAATAAAATTTGCCCATTGCCAATCGTTTACGATTACTTGGGGTGAAGAGCCATCCTAACTGTCCCTAATAGATATCCAATCGCATATTGTACCCTATAAAGGCAAAGCGCATAAGATAGCACTCAATAATTTCATACAGGTATATAACATAAAGTACACCCTATTTAGCTTCTAGCTTTAGCTTGTAACGTAGCTACTTCTTTTTTCTAACGTTTTCAACTGTTTTTAGCATATCTGGCAATCGACTTTCATAAGCTCGTGAGTTTAAGCTCACTCTTTATGCGTGTCGCATTGGGAATCCTGCATATAATCCATTGGACGGCACATTCCCAGTGATACCAGTCTTACCAGCAAACGTAACATTGTCACCAATCGTAATATGTCCTGTACATCCAGTTTGACCAGCAAAAGATAACATGATTACCACATTTTGTACTACCTGCAATGCCGACTTGCGCTATTAAGAAGCAATCTTCACCGATTTCTACATTATGACCTCAAGGAACCAAATTATCTATTTTTAGTACCACGGCGTACCAACGTGGATCCCATCGTTGCATTATCAATACAGGAACAAGAACCCTACTTCCACATCATCTTCTAGGATAACATTACCTATCTGTGGAATATGTGTATGTTTGCCATTTTCAGTGGCGAATCCAAATCCTTCTCCACCTACTACTGCATTAGCTCGCAATACTACACTGTTTCCCTAAGATACAGTTTTCATGTACCACAGAACTTGCATATATTGTTGTATCGTCTCCAATACGCACATTATGTCCAATATAGACATAGGCATGTAATGTTACATTATCGCCAATAATGGCATTATCATAAATCACACAATAGGGTCCAATTTTTACATTCTTACCGATTGTCACATTATTGCCAATAATAGCAGTTTCATGAATTCCCTCTGAAAAACCACCGGAGGATGGAATACTTCTAATACTTTTAGCAAAGGCCGCTTTTTGCATTAGTCACTATAATTTGAGGAATATGACACCCTTCAATCTTAGCATCTACCAACAATGCTCCTGCTTTTACTATCTTTGGCTAACTCTCTATAATCGCCAATAGCAAAGCTAATCGCATGTTCCGTCCCTCGATCTAAACTACGAGCTTCTTCAATACTAATAGAACCATCACCATATACGGTACCCTCAACCAGTTTGGCTAGGTCTTCTACTGAAAAACTTCACTATGAAGCCTCCTTACTTTTCATCCTCTTATTATTTATTAGTTTCTCCAGTGGAAGTACCTTCATTCATTTTTTCAGTACATCCTCTGTAATATCAATCACCACCAGTTACAACTGCTTGGTCATTAGCTACCACAGTTAACTCTTTTTCTTTCGCTACTGCTTGAATATTAGATTCCACATAGCTTTTAAATTCTTTTGCCTTTTGCTTGACCATAAAATTTGTAATTCTTGTTGCGCATTCATTTTGTGTTTGTTGAATTGTTCTTCCGTTTGCGTACCTTGCACTTGTGCTAAACGATCAGTCACTTCTTTTTGTTTAGCTTCCATTTCTTTTTATTAATATCTTTCCTTTTTGGCTTTCTTGTACCAACTTTTTCAGTATTTACCACACCTACTTTTTCACTTGTACCACAACCAGCAACTATCCCTAATGCACATACCATAATAGCTCCTGTAGCCATACGTTTCACATTGATTTCATCACTATACTCCTTTATTGTCCATATGATTGAATAATCTCATCCGTCAAATCCATACCAGTACGATCCGTACATGATCGACTAGCACCATGTCAAGTCCCTTTGTCTCGCCAAAACTCCCTGCACGAACACGAATATCTTCTAGAATGGCATCATGTAAAGCTTGCACTTCATCACGTTTTTTGTGACAATCGCTGTTCCCACTCTGCATCCCATAATGTGCTGCCCTCTCGACGAACTTTTAGCTAGCACCTCTTGTTGCGAATCTACTAATCCTTTTTACAGATCGATCTCGTTGTGCTCCCAAAGCTTTTTGCCTGTTCTGCGGCATATGCACTTAACTTTTGTTGTGCTTCTGCACGAGCGGTGCCATAGCTGCCGCCACTTTCGATTCAATGTCTTCCATTGGTCGGAACCGCTCAGACCATGACTACGCTGTGCCAATAGTTCTGATAAACGCTGTTCTTTCTCACGTTTTTGCGTATCCCAACGTTGACGTTGCGTATCATCAATCGGTTTTACTCTTCATTTCAGTTGTTAACCATAATTGTAAATTCACAATTTCATATCTGCTCCACTAGGTTCTACTTTTATAAGTTTTACGATAGTGTTCAATCAAGCTCTCTGTTTTACCGCCATTTCTTGATTTAACTCTGCCTCGCGCAACGCTATTTTAGACTGTAATTCACGGTTCAAACTTTCCGTTAAATTCAACTCTAATTGTTTTGAGTTGCTCTTCAGATTTACTCTGCTTCTCACACTCAATTTGGGTCTCAGAAGCTCACTCTCTCTATCTCGTTGAGCCTCTAATCGTAACAACTCTTTTTTCTGTTCATCATAACTCGTGAAAGTTTTGGGGTGTTTCTACCACATCTTGCAGCCGTACAACCCTATTCTGAGGTCTCCTGTACTGTTTTTGATTGTTGGTACCCCAAATATCCACCGATAGTTGCAGTCCATACCAGTATACCCTAAGAGCAAAAGATAGGTCCTTTTCTCATTTGAATTTTACCTTATTTTAGTTTCTGCTAATTTTTGCTCACTTGCTCTGTAATATCAGTGCCACCAAACAATACGGACTCACGACTCAACACAACGCTAAGTCCTTTGCCATCTGCTACAGATTTAGAAGCATCATCTACACGTTTCTTCAAATTTTCTTGAATTGTTTGTTGTTTTTCTTGCATTTTTGACGAAGTTCATCAGATAATTTAGCTTTACCTGCTTCATCTAAATTAGCGGACTTTTTCATTAAATTCTTTTTGTAGTTCTTCATTATACGCAGCATATTCTTGCTGTGCATCTTGCACTAAATTTGGATTACTTTCCACAATACGCTGCATATCAATAACACCAATATTGCTAATGGCATTAGAAGCACCGTGTCCCGCCATCTGTGTATATGCCAAAGCACCTACACTGATAACAAAAAGAATGCCTACAATGATGGACACTGTTTTTACATTCTTTTTATTGTTCAATAAACGCATCATAGTCTATCTACCTCTTTCTTTATATTCGTCCTATCAGACGCAAACCATCGATCATGGTCACCCATATATATTCTAATCGCAAATATTCATGTACATCATAGGAAAAAGCAAACTCATTTACCTTTGCCGTCATATCTCTTCTATATCTTGCATTCCAACGGTTTCCACATAGTTTGTTGCACAATCCCATAGTGATGATGGTTAGGCAATCCATATTGATACCCTATCTTTGTATCTTTTGTGAATTGATACCCATAAGATGGCTTAAAGGACCACTCCAAACGATTCGGTAAAAACTCTGTTTCTACATACCAATCATGAGGTCCATCATGAAGCCCCGCATACAACCGTAATCCTACAGAGTCTACACCACGCCCCATATCCAAATAGCTCTCTCCACGAAGAATATACTTAGAGGAATCTACATGAATTTGCAAGGTTGTCTCTGGGTTCCTACTTCTAGAGTTGGAATCATAGTCACCCAAACTGCGTAACACCACGACTTTTGTTGAATTCGCCTTGTATCTCTTTTTCTATCATTATTTGATGACGTCGTACAAAGGACACTGGCAACCCCTTCTAATTGGCGTAATCGTAGTATTGACGCATAGTATAAAAAGAACACGCTCGGTAATGTATTAGATTGAACTCGTCACCGCTGTACGACTTACGCTATTTCCATTAGGAACTAAATACACCGTCGCTTTTGCAGTATCTCCTCCTACTACATCAATTTGTGGCGTAAATTCAGGAAGCGAACCTTCTAGGTCACTACGCACCGACTTTTGCACCAATGGTGTAATCCAATCTAGTGAATCCAGTGATGCCCCTAAGAGCATTTGTTCTAATCGAGGCTTTACATTCCCTAAATCTGCATCTATTAAGGAGCGTCCATAAGGAGATATATTGCCGTAGTTCATCAGTAGCTTTCCAGAGATTGTACTACCTTTTCCATACGGCTCTAAGGCAAGATGAATATGTAAAGTTTCGCCCACATCCATAGAAATGGTTTTCACCGTATATCCATAGAGGATTCGATCCACCACATCCATCGTTGCTTTTTTCATAGGCCCCAAGAGAGTCTCTAATTTGAAAAATCTTCTTTCCCTTGGTACATATAGGTAGCCGCACCTTGAATGCTAGCAACCATACGCGATTCCAAGGCTTTTGGAATTGTTCCTATTGTACTATGCAGGTCCACATGCACAGTCTGAACAGGAGCACCATAGACAGAGGGAGTCCCTAATGTTGCCATTAAAAAGAGCCCCTCCTATCCATTTTTGTATCCTCATCTATTAGAATTGTCCACCAAAGCTGAAGTGGAATTTCTTCTGATTTTTACTAATACCATAGTCGATACGTACTGGACCAATTGGTGTTGTCACACGCACGCCGGCACCGACGGAAGCATTGAATGTTTTCAGAATGAATGAACCAAGGTACATTTGTGCATCCCAAGCATCACCTAAGTCTGTGAACAAGGCACCGCTTACTTTGTTCCAAATTGGGAAACGATATTCCGCTGTAAAGTTGTACATTTTCTTACCACGGTATTGATCATCTTCATAGGCACGAAGAGAATCAGATCCACCAATTGTATATAATTGGCTATATGGTAAATCACCAACAGCCCAACCGATACGACCACGGAACGCCAATACTTGTTTATTACTCTACTTTTTATAGGTTCTAGCTTCGCCAGTGAATTTATAGAAGTTGAAGTCACCGCCCAAGCCATGACCACCCCATTGTAATGTACTAGATAAACGTTTACCACGACTTGGTCTCGTATACATTATCACGGGAGTCGAAAACACTTTTGCCAACTTACACTGTTAGTTGTGCCAAAGTTATCTTGGCAATCCTATGCTAGCAAATTTTAAACCTCTATTATTCCAACGTGCTCCTTGTTGTACATCTGTATCATATCTAAATCCACTAGAATCTTTTTGGATCCCACTTATACGTATCTTTACGATGTTCTAATGTAACATAATCACGAGTAAACTCTCACCTGTTTGACGTCCTAAGGAAATATTGAAACCATTAGATTTTCTATCATAGTAGCAACAGATTGTCCTTTTTTCATTGTAATCTGTGTATTCGTTTAATTGATTATAATATGTAACACCCAACGATGTACCTTTATTATCAATCCACGGGCGTCAAGTAGGATACGAGAGTAGTTTTTATATCCTGCAGAACCACCAAACTCCCAGTGAACTTTCACTTTATCACCAGTACCACGAAGGTATTCTTCACCCACTTCTACGGATACCTCACAAATCCATCAGAACCAGAATAGCCTGCCCCTAATGTGATGGTACCTGTTTTATGTTCTAACACATCTACTTCAATGTTTACCATCTCTTCAGTAGAACCTTGTGTTAAACGTACGTTTACATCATCAAAGAACCTAGTTATACACTTTTTCTACAGAACGACGTACTAGGAATTTATTAAATGGTTGACCCACTTTTTGGTTGAATTCACGAGTAATCACTGATTTTTGTTTTTCTTATTACCATGTGGAGTAATGCGTTCTACTAATACCTTCTACAACGAGATACATGTACACCCCATTATCATCCACAGCCATATCTTTCACATGGGCTAAGATATAACCATCACGTTGGTATGCAGCATTAATACCTTGCACTTTTTCCCCTACGGAGATTGTATTTAATACGGTGTTTGGTTGTACTCCCAAGTAGTTTCACTAACACATCTGTTTTGTACACTGTGTTACCTTCCACAGATACTCCTTTTAATTACAGGTTTTAATGTAACATGGTAGGCTACTTTCACGCCTCTGGCACTTCTGTGAATACTGGTCTAATTTCTGAAAGAACACCAGAACCACCTAAGTTAGCAATTTCTTTGGAAATACCTTCTACTGTAACAGTATCGCCAATTTTACCTTGTAACAAATGCAATAATGCTGCTTGATTCGCTGCATCAAGTCCTTCAATAGACACATGTGTAATCGTTTTGCCTACATATTTTTTGCAACTCTGCTTCTGTTAAAGATGTAAAATAACGAGTTTGGACTTGAGGAATTGCGGTTTCTACACCTGCCGCCTGTGCTTCTTCTAATTTATCACCACCGGCTTTTTGTAATGGTTTTAACTTCCTTATTTGTTGTAGCCAAAGACGAGTTATCTACGCGTCTGACGTTGCTCTTCCACAGCATCACGATGAGCCGCTCCAGATAATCCTTCACGAGCTGCTGCGATCGCCGCTTCTGTTGCTGCATCACCAGCCGCTACTGCTTCTTGGCGTGTAGTATTTTTGTTTTCCTAATCCGCCATGGACAATTTAGCAATTGTTTTGCCACTTTCAGTTGTCGTAGCATTGTCAGCAAATACAGGAGTTGCACTGATTGCCGCTAAGACAGCAAAAGGTTAAAAATTTCTTATAAGATAGGTTTCCCTTCATATATGTTCCTCCTTAGAATATAAAAAGGTGCTAATCTCGCAAAAATACGTCCACCAGCTTGCACTGCATGTAACATGTCTTTTGAACTAATAGAGGGCTCTGGTGTTACCTCCACAGTTGGTCGCGTAGTCACAACATGTTCTTGTTTTTCCACGGTTTTCCACTACCTTCGTTTCTGATTGTTCTACAGGTGGTGATTCTTTTACAACCACTGAGTACTGACCCATACTTGGTTGTACTTCCACCTGCGTGTCAATGACAGGAGTGTCTGCGGTATTCCTGGTTTCATGTTGTGATAGCCACCAATGTGTTGCTCCTCATAATTCCTACTAGTGCAATAGCTACTATGGCCTGTTGTGCATAAGACACAATAGAAGGTTTGCCTCTCATTCATCTGTTTCATCTCTGCTTGCGCTAGGAACAGGGTGAAAGTTTCCTTCACGCTTCCCTTTGTTAGCATACGATGTAGCTGCTGCATCTAACCAAGCACGAACCATGCGAATGCGTTTTTCCATAGGTGTAGTTACAGGTTCCATACGTCCTCCTTTCATAACTATATAATCGTAGTTAGAAAGAAAAAGTGAACCAATTTTTTACTATCTTTACTATTATACCAATGAACCGCTATTTTGCCTATTTTCTACTAACTTTCTATATAGTACCTCCATTTTTTTAGGAATTTAATGAAGAATCTCTTTCCTTGTTATTCAACAGTTCCATACAGTTAGCCAGATATCTTAATCTATGCTATACTTATTCATAGTATGCAAGGAGGTTCCTTATGGACATACTAATTAATATAGGGATTTCATTTCTAGTCGGCATACTCTCTGTATCTTATACTCAAGATTGAACCACATAGCCACGGGAGTTTTTAAAAACATCTAGGTCGGATCAATCGATTTCAATTTATTGTAGGCATAATATTTTTTCTCATCATAATGCACATATTTAATATGTTTATTCAGCAACTATTAAACGCTGTTGTCATTTTTACCTCGCTTATTTTGGTATTAAAAGCTCTAGTCTATGCGATATATCATACTCTACCTTGGTATTATATCCTGTACATACGACGTCCCTCAACGACATCGGCTTCTGCCCGGCCGTTTTCTATAGGGATTCTATTAGGAGTCTATATAATCTGTACAAATTTGTATATTCCTCTATATATATACATCTTACATCTTATTATCATTTGTATCTTACACGGGTTCTCTAGCCTGTTTTCCCTGGATCACCTGCAAAAGCAAATCGCTATGGTATGCCCAGTCGTTTACCCAGTAGCTACAAGAAAGGATAATTAGTATGGGACTTTTCGATTGGTCTCACCCAAAACTGCAGATCATATTATAAGTTACACTCCAGGTGGGCAGTCATTGCAAGTAAAAATAACTTACAACATCAGAAACTGGTCTATTCACTATCGTGGCTCGCTATGGTACACGCGCATGAAGTTTTACGACACGAGATATCGATCATAGTCGATAACAAAGAGGTGAGTCGCACCCATCGTCTCTTACTCATTCAAGGTCGAGATACATGCCTTGCCACCTTAGATGTCCTTACTAACTTAGTGAATGAAAAACTCATGCTTTGATTGAAATCTCGTGGCACCGTAGCTTACGATTACGATCAACAGCAGACGTAGGCTTGGGAGTTAACACTAGCTTCGAAAGTTCCATCATCCTGGTCCCCCATGGAACCTATTCATCCAAGTAGGGGATGCATCAGATGATCATGAGCATATGCTCGCACAGGATGACCCTATTGTTCGTATCTAAACAAATTAAAAAGAACTTCTTGACCTTGGTGCCATTACAGAGGAAGAGTTCCAACAGAAAAAGAAGAATTACTGAATAAAATCTACTAGCAAAAAGGACTGTTGTCAGTGTTTCATTCACTGGAACAGTCCTTTTGTCATGCTATCATACCGTAATATTCTCTCTCTTTTACGGCACAATAATGCCACCAACTAGTTCGATACATGATCGATGTGTTGGCTTTCAGCAGTAAGCACTCATTTCACTAGCACACTGCCAATAGCTCGTGGATCCACCATAGTTGCCGTCCCCACAGACACGATGTCAGCTCCTACCAGCATAAATTCTAAGGCATCTCACTCAGTCACGATGCCACCGCCCCCATGATAGGGGATATCAATGGCTTAGCCACTTGATGTAGTTAAACGCATGCCACTGGCTTTCACAGCTGACCAGATAAACCACCATAGATATTTCCCAACAATGGTTTACGGAGTCCGTAGGTCTACAGACATCCCTATAAGGTATTAATCATGCTAATACCATCTGCGCCTGCTAGCTTCTACAGCATCGAGCAATTTCTACGATGTCTGTGACATTGGGCGATAGTTTCATAATCACTGGCAAATCTGTATGCGCTTTTACAGCTTTTACAGACAGCAGCAGCACTTTCCGCCTGCACACCAAAATGCCATCCTCCGCATTTTACATTAGGGGCAAACTAATGTTGACCTCTGAGCGGCTACACCTTCAACAGTTAATGTTTTTCTGCCATAAATTGTACTCTTCTAGTGTATTACCAGAGATATTGGCAAAAATTGGTACATCATAGTGTTTTAAGTTTTGGCAATATATCAGCTACTGAACGCTTCTGCTCCTGGATTTTTCTAATCCGATGCAGTCTCAACACTCAGACGGTGTTTCCTGCACACGTACACCAGCATTGCCAGAGTCGAGCAGTAGGTGTTAATCCTCTACCGAAATCGCCCCTACTTCTGTATTAAGGTCTCAAGTATCCATCGTATTCCACTCGAAATCCAAAAGGTGCCTGATGCTGCTACGATAGGGTTTTCATGGAGATACCACAGAACTCCACGGCTAATTTGAGGATCACAGTGTCATTAGAAAAACACCTCCTCAGCAGGGAATACAGGACCATCTTTACATACTTTATACCGTGTACCACTTTTACCTTGGCAAGCACAGCCTACGCAACCGCCAGTACCACAACCCATGCGTTCCTCTAAAGACACTTGGCAAGGCACTTCCATTTGTTGTGCTACAGTAGCCACACCTTTCATCATCGGTGTAGGTCCACAGGTCAAAAACCGCATCAAACTGTTCTTCTTTCATAAGCGCTTCCATCACAGTCGTAGGATACCCTTTGGTACCCAATGAGCCATCATCAGTGGTGACGTGTACAGTCACAGGACTATCTTTAAATAAATCCGCCCAGAACGATTCACTGGCATTGCGGAATCCTAATATCACATGCGCCTCTTGGCCTGGTTGTAACCGATCAGCGATACATAGCATGGGAGCAATTCCAACACCACCACCTATGAGCAACATGCGGTCTGCAGTGGTAAACACTTGACCCTAATGGTCCCAAAACATCTAAAAGTGCATCTCCTTCTTGTAGTTTGGTCATTAGTTCAGCACCTTTTACCTACCACACGATACAATAAGTCGATAGTGCCTGCTTTCGCATCAAATCCTGCATAGCTAATAGGTCGGCGCAACAAGGAGCCTGTCCCCTGTACGCGAACATTACAAAACTGTCCTAATTGTGCCTCTTTTTGCTTGTTTTCGGTGCATATATGGACATTCTCCATACATCACTACCTATTTGGGTGTTATGAATCACTCGACCCATTTCTACATATCCACTCATGTATGATTACTCCATTCTCATAATCTTGAACAGCATCTACTGTAATAACATCACCTGCAGTAGCACGACTCGCCACCACATGTAACACTTCACGCGCTGTATCCAAGGATGTCAAACATGGTACACCTCTTTCTACAGCCAAACGACGCAATTGGAATCCTTTCACGCTCTGGCTTTTTACCATAGGTTAATGTATTCAACATCAAGTCCACTTCTACCTTCACGAATAAAGTCAGCACAGTTTGGATTGCCTTCAGAAATTTTATTGACTACAGTGCAATCCACACCATGTTCTGTGAAATAACGACCTGTACCACCAGTAGCCCAATAATGGTACCCCAAATCGATAAAGCCTTTTGCTAAACAGGCCGCTTCTTCTTTATCACGGTCTGCTACAGTCATCAAGATATTACCTTTATCTGGAATGCGCATGTTTGCACCATGGATGGCTTTGAATAAAGCATCCGCATAGGTACGGCCAATACCCATTACTCCCCTGTGGATTTCATTTCTGGCCCTAAAGGCAATCTCTACTAGCCCATTTTAGAGAAGGAGAATACCGGTGCTTTCACCGCCACATGTGGACGAGCTGGCACTCAATCCCGTTGGCAATCCCAAGCTTTCTAGCGTTTCTCCCCTAAAGGCAATGCGTGTCGCATATTCTACCATATTGATACCAGTCACTTTTACTGATGAAAGGCACTGTACGGCTAGAACGAGGGTTCACTTCGATGACATGAAGTTCTCCATTTACCACAATATATTGAATATTTAATACACCCTTTACATTAAGTCCTATGGCAATACGGCGTATAATCTACGATTTGTTCTGTCAACTCTTCCAGTCAAATGTTGTGCAGGATACACAGCGATAGAGTCACCAGAGTGTACCCCTGCGCGTTCTATTTGTTCCATAATCCCAGGGATACATACATCAATGCCATCAGAGATAGCATCTACTTCTACTCCCATGCCACACCATATACCGGTCAATTAACACTGGATGATCTTTCGATGCCACTACCGCTTCTTTCATATAACGATCAAGTTCTTGATCATTATACACAATTTCCATAGCACGGCCACCTAGTACATAGGATGGTCGAACAATCAATGGATATTGAAGACGTTTTGCCGCTTCTAAAGCTTCTTCATCACTGGTTACCAACGCACCAACTGGGCGAGGAATTTCCAATTTTGCCAACAATCCATCAAAAGCGTTCACGGTCTTCAGCCATGTCGATGCTGTCTACGGATGTGCCTAGAATGTTTACACCTCGTTCAGCCAACGGACCAGCCAAGTTGATAGCTGTTTGTCCACCGAACTGAGCTGATAACCCCTACAGGATTCTCCTTGCGAATAATTTCCATCACATCATCTACTGTCAACGGTTCAAAAGTACAAGCTATCAGATGTATCAAAGTCTGTACTTACCGTCTCTGGGTTATTATTGATAATGATGGATTTCATACCTGCTTTACGCAATGCCCAAGAGGAATGTACAGAGCAATAGTCGAACTCTACGCCTTGGCCGATACGAATTGGGCCAGAACCAAGAACGATAACACTGTTTTTTCACCACGTGGCACAACTTCATCTTCAGTGGCATAAGCACTGTAATAATATGGTGTATGTGCTTCAAATTCTGCGGCACAAGTATCTACATATTTATAGGTCGGATGAATGTTTAGTGCATTGCGTTTTGCCAATACGTCCTCAGGGGAGCACTCATAGCGAGTACAATTACTTTATCTGGGAAGGAGTACTTTTTAGCCAATCGAAAGGTTACTCAGTCACACCATTGGCTGCTAAATCTTTTCCACCATCACGATGTTTTTGATTTTATTAATAAAGAAAGCGTTAATTTTTGTAATGTAGAAAAATCTTTTCTACACTAATTCCGCACGAAGTGCTTGTGCAATGACATACAAGCGTTCATCATCCACTAATTGTAATCGTTCAATAAGTTGCTCTGGTGTTTCATGAACAATCTTTTTCAATTCAATGTGATCTAAGCCAATTTCTAGAGAACGGATGGCTTTAACAGAGAGACCTTCCAAGGTACGGTCAATAGCCATAACTTCGCCTGTGGCTTTCATTTGCGTTCCCAATGTACGGTCCGCCAGTTAAATTTCTCAAATGGCCAGCGAGGGAATTTTGTCACCACATAGTCCAAGGAAGGCTCAAAGCAAGCTTTTTGTTTCTCCAGTTACGGCATTGGTAATTTCATCCAACGTCATACCGATAGCTACTTTAGCTGCGACTTTGGCAATTGGATAGCCTGTCGCTTTGGAAGCCCAATGCAGAGAGCAGAGACACAGGAGTTTACTTCAATTACATAATATTGATTGCTGATGGATCCAAGGCATATTGCATTACAGCCACCTTCGATTTCAAGGTAGCGAATGATGTCTACCGATGCAGTACGAAGCATTTGGTATTGCGTATCGTTCAATGTTTGAGACGGTGCCACTACCACGGAATCACCTGTATGCACCCCTACTGGTCAATGTTTTCCATGTTACATACATGATACAGTTGTCTGCGCGGTCACGCATCACTTCATACTCGACTTCTTTTCCAACCAGCTACAGAGCGTTCAACAAGAATTTGATGGATTGGACTCAGCTTAATACCAGAAGGCAATCATGTACATTTCTTCTTCATTATGGGCAATGCCGCCACCTGTACCACCTAATGTATAGGCAGGACGGATAATAATTGGGTATCCAATGCGATTGGCAAGAGTCCACTGCCTGTTCAACATCACTGAAAAATATCAGATTCTGGTACAGGCTGATTGATACGTTTCATCGCCTCTTTAAATAGTTCGCGGTCTTCCGCTTGCTTGATAGCCTCTAATGTAGTTCCTAGGAGTTTCCATCACTCATTTTTAAAAACTCCTGCCTCTGAAAGCTCCACCGCCATATTTAGGCCTACTTGTCACTAACGTAGCCAGTACCCCATATGGGCGTTCTTTACGAATAATTTCTGCTCACAAACTCAGGAAATTGGCTCAATATAAACACGGTCTGCAATATCACGATCTGTCATAATCGTAGCCGGATTGGAGTTTACCAATACAACTTCATAACCTTCTTCACGAAGAGATTGACAAGCCTGTGCCTGCATAATCGAACTCAGCTGCCTGTCCGATAATAATTGGACCAGAACCAATTACAAGAACTTTTTCTTTCCATCATTAACCTCTTCTCATCAATGTTTTTAAAACGTTCAAATAAATACACATTATCAGTCGGCCCTCGGAGATGCTTTCTAGGGTGATATTGTACCGACATAATCGGCAACTCATTATGCACTAATCCTTCTACAGTACCATCATTCACACTGCGATGGGATACGCGCAATCCAGAACCCTCTAGGGCTTTGCTTCATCAACTGCATAACCATGATTTTGAGAGGTAATATGAACACGATTTGTATCTCAAATCTTTTTACTGGATGGTTAGAACCACGATGGCCAAAACGTAACTTATACGTTTCGCCACCAAAGGCACGGGCAATCAATTGATGTCCCATGCAAATACCAAAGATTGGTTTTACCTACTAGTTTTTATTTCGTCTACAATTTCAGGTACGTCTTTCAGGGTCTCCCGGTCCATTGGACAAGAAGATACCATCAGGATTGCAAAGCCATCACTGTTTCAGCCTTTTGTATTAGCTGGGAAAAATAGTTAAACGACATCCTTCATTTTTCCAAAGATTGTAAGATATTCTCTTTCACGCCGAAGTCAAATACTGCTGCATGGAATCTCTGCACTATCATTACCTCGATGACCTTCCCATTTTGTTGTCACTCGCATAATATGATCCGTCGCCAATGGTTGTGCTAATAAAGCATCGATTTTTCTCTTGTGGTGTATCCGTTGGGCAAATCACGCCTTTCATCACACCATAGCTGCGGATCGCACGTGTAAGTACACGTATCTACATTACAAGCATGGTATACCATGGGTACGCATATATTCTTCAAAAAGTACCTTCATTTTGCCAATTACTTGGGAATGTGCACAACTCTCCTACAATCATGGCTTTGCAATAGGGGTTTAGAAGATTGATCACCTCATCGTGTGACACCATAATTACCTACTAGAGGATATGTTAAAGTAATCGATCTGATCGCATATGACGGATCTGTTAAAATTTCTTGATATCCAGTCATACCTGTATTAAACACTACTTCCCCAACAATTGGCATGCCCCCAGCAATGTGCCCTCAAAGATAGTCCCATTTTCTAATACTAATTTTCCTGTCACCCTGATTACAACCCCGTCTTTCATTACAATTTGTCCATCTACTACTGTTAATTTTGCTTTACCAGTTACTGTCGTACCATCAAATGGGCATGATTTACCACGAGTGTAGAATGTATTTTCATCTACAGTCCATGTTTCATCTAAGGAAAGCACTGGAAATATCTGCAGGTTTACCCACTTCTAGTACGCCACCGTCTACTCCGATGAGTTGAGCTGGTTTTGTACTCATCAAATTGATGATTTCATCAATTGTGAGGATACCTGTTTTTAATACAGTGTAACTACTGCTGCAAAGATGTTTCCAATCCTGTGAAACCATTCGCTGCACAGCAGAATTCCACGTCTTTTTCTTCGTACGCATGCGGTGCATGGTCGCATTGTAGCATCAATCGTGCCATCTTGTAGAGCTTCTACAACGCTGGCGATGATCTTCATGAGCGAATTGGCGGCGCCATTTTAAAGTCTGTATTATAATCTCGTAAATATTCGTCTGTAAAAAGCCAAATGTTGACTTGTTACTTCACAGTAACTTTGATACCTTTTGCTTTCGCACGGCGTACTTGGTCCACGCTTCTTTTGTACTCACATGTGCAATATGGATATGTCCACTAGTCATTTCTGCTAGCATAATATCACGAGCTACTGCTAGATCTTCTGCCACAGCTGGGCGACCTTTACACCCCATTTCATAGGAAACGATACCTTCATGCATGTGACCTTCAGAGTTAAGCTACATTCTTCTGCATGGTCTACAGCCATTTTTCCAAACATGGATGAATATTCTAAAGCACGACGCATGAAAGCTGCACTTTCCACATAATGTCCGTCATCAGAGAAACCTACTACACCAGCTTCTGCCATATCACCCATTTCTGCAAGTTCTTTTCCTTGTAAGCCTTTTAGACACAGCGCCCATAAAATCTACTTTTTACAACCCCTGTCAATTCAGCTTGTTTACGCAATCCACGTACTAGTGGAGCATTATCCACAACAGGGTTTGTATTTGCCATGAGTTACAACACGTGTAAATCCACCTGCTGCTGCCGCTGTGTACCACTGTGAAAGTCTTCTTTTGCTTCTTGACCTGGTTCACGTAAATGCGTGTGAATATCAATCAAAACCTGGTGCTACGATTAATCCTGTTGCATCATACACTTCTAGCTTGATCGACTTAGTAAATTTTGTCCAATTGCTGCAATTACACGTTTTCTACAAGAATATCTGCTACTTCATGTTGTCCTTTTGCCGGGTTAACTACCGTACCATTTTAATCAGCAAGCTCACTACCGTCACCTCAATAATTGTTAAGTATAATATTGCCATACGGATGGCTACACCATTACGAACCTGTTCTTGAATCACTGATGCATCTCCATATGCTACATCTGGCGCAATTTCAAGCCCTCTATTCATAGGTCCTGGATGTAATACTAAAACATCTTCTTTTGCATTAGCTAACACAGATTTATTAATACCAAAAATACGTGCATATTCACGATTACTTGGATATAATGCAGAGTGAATCCGTTCTAATTGGATGCAGAGACGTTTACTACGTCTGCATCTTTTACAGCTTCACGTACATCATGATGAACGGTAACACCAGTTTCTCTAATTCTGGATAGACTAAGGTTCGTGGACCCGCTAAATGCACATCGGCGCCCAGTGTTTTTAAACCATAAATATTAGAGCGAGCAACACGGCTATGCATGATATCGCCCTACAATAACTACTTTCAAACCTTCTAAGGTAGGTTTATGTTCTAAAATAGAATACATATCTAATAAAGCTTGTGTTGGATGCTCATGAGCACCATCACCAGCATTGATGATAATTGGATCATACATTTTGCAGCATATAGAGGAGCGCCTCCTTCACTGAGAGCGCATTACGATGGCATCGGTTCCCATATAGGGACATAGTTAGCAATGTATCACGGAAGCTTTCCCTTTTGCCATAGAGCTACCGCTCTTGGAAATGTTGATGACATCAGCGCCTAAATATTTCCGGCTAATTCAAAGGAGCTTCTCGTTCTTGTGCTATTTTTCCATGAACAAATTGATAATTGATTTCCTTTTTAATAAGGATGTTTTTATTATCCGACAAGACAATTTTTCATTTTCGCTACGCGTAAAATGAGTTCAATTTCTTCTTTTGACCGACCTTGCAGTCCTAATAGGTGCTTACCTTTTTAAGCTAATTTCTCCCATCATAGCCTCCTTTGTAGTACTTCTATTACACGCAAAAAGACCTCTTGCCGTAAGGCAAGAGGTCGCATAGTTATAGTGATGCTTTAGGGGTTAACCTATAGACATCTACAGATAGAATTCTCCTACTACGTTCCTTACTAGCCTCACAGGACTAATTTAAAAGGTGCAAATGTGCGCTTTTCGGTCTCTCGTACCGATTCATTAAGCTTAGGTATTATTATAGAATTAAACTACCTAAAACGTCAAGAATGAAATCTCCATCTCTGAAGATTTCCACACACATCGATAGTAAGAAGTTTTTCAATCTATAACGCTGGTTTACAATTAACTAGCTCGAAAATACATATCGGCTTTGCCTACGTGTAAATGATGCAACGCCTCCCCATTTTGCCATATAAGACCGATAGAGTTTTTGTGCTACTTCTATAGATACAAGCTCAAACTGAACTATATCTCCACAGGCAACTGACTAAGGCGTGGTAAATCAGCTGATATAATAGTTCCTATTTTGGTAATACCCACCAGTTGTTTGACGATGCGCCATTAGAATAATCGGTTTTACCATTAGATGGTACCTGTATTGAACCAAATACAGCTCCATCTGATATGATATCAGCTCCCTTGTATGCTCTATCTGAGGTCCCTCTGGTCGAATCCCATTCTATCACATTGTTCTGTTAGCTTATACTGGTGGTTCACAAACGTTTTAATTCCTTGTTTAGTAAAAACGTTTGGCTTGTTCACCTAAAACAACACGAAAATGAAAGTTCATGACAATACCGGCCTCCACGATTATATAATGCTGAATTACATAAACGGCAAGTTGTATTAGATGCCTCACATGTTGTTAATGCCTCTCTAGTGAAAGGGTGTAACGTCAATTGATCATCCTTCTGTATAGCTCGCCCTTCACATCCTCCTATACATGCCTTAGTGTGAGTCGATACACTTCCGTTAATCAAGGGAACATCAATCCCTCCACTAAAGGATATACATTCGCATTCCACATTCAGTGACAGAACCAGAAAGTATATCACCAGCATTACATATATAAGGAATGTATCTAGATACCTCTACCCCACTAATGGTAGGCTTCATTAGCACCTGTAAATGCTACAATACACTCTCAGAAACTTCTATAGTCGGTGGTAACACTGTGCACTCAAGAGCACCTTTAGTTTCTCTATTTCCTACCAATGCTTGTCCTAATAAATAACTTTCATATCCATAGGTCCTACTAGCAGGCATGCCGTATTGTTGATATCCAGTCCGCCCTGCATCTTGGATAGTTGTAAAAAAGCCAGGCTGTATAAATTTTATAGAGATTTTCTCTCCCTTATATGTGCCCACGTAAATCACCTACCTTAACGATTCTAGATACGGGCATGTATTGACCTTTATTCTTTTCTATAGAGCAAAAATGTTTCTTCATTAATAGGGATGTATCTAACATATTGTCCTGCTGAAAGTAACGATGGATTGCTCCTTTGAATATCATACATAGTTACCGGGGTACGACCAATAATTTGCCAGCCTCCAGGAGATTGACTGGGATAGATACCTGTTTGTTCTCCTGCAATACCTACAGAACCCGCCGGTATAGATTGTCTGGGAGATTGCAAGCGCGGAGTTGCTATACGTCGGTCCATCCCCTAAGTAAGCAAAATCCTGGTATAAATCCTAACATATACACTAAGTAATCTGTGCCACTATGGATATCAACAACTTCATCTTCTGTCATATTATGATACTCAGCAACAGAAGTAAGGTCAGGACCATATTCTCCACCATACATTGTTGGAATTTCAATAACTGTGACACTGTCTTCCGTTGAAATCTCTACTGGTATAGATAATGTAGGTTCTAATTTCCTCTTAAGCTCCGCATAGGAACACTTCATTGCATCATATTGTATTAATAAAGATGTATAGGCCGGGATTAATTCATGTATGGCTGGATGCTTTCATATTCTGAATATCTGCTATCAATCGTTGTATTTTACATTAATATCTGGCGATATAACATCACCAAATGATACCAAAATAGCACTATCACCAACTGGTGAAATCATATGCGTCATAAAAACCTCATTTCTATCTAATAACATAGTAGCTTCCAATCTATCAGTTGAACCCTATGTTAAATTAATGCAACAATTTTTGTAATACCTTCTAATGAAGTAATACCAATATACGCAGTAATCAACACAACTCCCCATCCTGTATATTACAATAATTTAGGATGATGATAGTCTCCTACAATATTAGTTTACGTGTTGCCACCAACATAACTCGCCAGCGTGATAGGTAGATTAATCCATTAATAGAGCCTGCTAAAATTAACAGAACTGCTGGTTTTCCAATAAAAATTAATATACATGTAGAAACTGCTATAAAGAGCATAATTGTTAATTTTTCATACTCTCTTACAAATGAAAAATAATGTTTTTAAAAAGATACCGATGATACGCCGCTCCCACTACCGAGAGTAATAGCAGCGCAGGAAAAATACCACTCCAAAAATCATGTGTCCTAGTGGTCCCGCCCTAACAAGAATGCCGATCAGCTGGATCGTCTGGATCTAAAAACTAATCCACTTGATACTACACCTAATACAGCTAAAAACAAAGCACTCGTACTAGCATCTACAGTCATTCCCAGGAAAGCTGACTTTTCTTACATCGGCAAATGTTCTTCTCCAGTAATATCAGAGTCAATCAATCTATGTCCACCAGAGAATGTTATATACCCACCTACTGTACCACCAATCAATGTTAATGTTGCTAACCATGGATATGTATCAGGCAAAAACAGTATGTGCTATAGCAGAACCAACAGGGTGGATGTGTGGAAAAAGACAACCCATCCAATTAATACAATCATCACAGTCCCTAATACCTTGGCTGTCATATCTAGGGGCTCCCCTATTTGAGGAAATGCAAACAAGGCAATCCCAATGATACCGCTAATAGCTGCCGCTGTTGTAGTATCAATGCCAAATACAATATGTAATCCCATAGAAGCACCGCCAATATTACCAATATTAAATGCTAATCCTCCTAATCCAATCAGGAACGCTACAACATATCCAAGCCCTGGCAAAATTTTTATTAGCAATATCTTGTCCTCTCCTTACGAGATACACTGATAATAGTCCAAACATTTAATTGCGCAATAATAGAAAAATAACCGAAACTGCAATAGCAAATCAAAATCCGCTTTTATATTCAGCTGTAAAAGCTGCTGTTTGTAACATAAATCCAGGCCCAATTGAAGATGTAGCCATTAAGAATGCCGCTCCTAATAGAACGGAAATATTCTTACTATTTGTTAATGGTTTCATATAAAAACTCCTTTTATCTATTTTTGAAAACTTCACGAAGGATAACTCCTGCTTGTATTAACCCTTCTCGTAAAGCCTTAACAAACTCTAGAGCTTGTGGGTTTGTCACCATGTACACAGACGGAATCAGCCTGAATAGAAATGCTTTTTCCTGTATTAGAAGACGCATCCTTCCTTAATCATCATAAGTACTCGTTCCACAGCTTCCTTAGGGTCATGAATAAAAAGCCCCCTGTTCTGTACGTGGTACCAACTTTCCTTCATCAGTGTATCCCCGATCTGCAAAAACTTCTTGAATTACAGGATTCCTCTTTTTGGAGCCTCTTTTGCTATATAACTACCACTCAGAACCATAGCTGCTAATGATGGATTGACGGCTTCCAAACCATCAAGGATAGCATCTGCACAAAAGCCGGTGTTACGCATGCTGTATTATAAAATGCTCCATGCAATTTCATATGTTGTAAAGATAGTCCATGCACATCACAAAACGCCTGTAATGCCCCTACTTGATATATCATGTACGCTTTAGCTTCCTCTAGTTGTACTGTCATATTTCTTCTTCCAAATCCCATAAGATCCAGATATCCAGGATGAGCTCCTATAGCAACCCCTTCTGATGGCATAGTTCAACGGTCTGCTTCACACCATTGGAGCTCCTGCATGCCAACCGCAGGCATATGTTGCACTTGTAACATACTGCAACACCTCTTCATCCATGCCCATAGTATGAGCACCAAAACTTTCTCCTAAATCACTATTTAAATCAATATATTATGACATATCTTCATCTCCTTAATTAATGAGTTTATAAACTATATTCTATAGAATATAGTTTTTGTTTATTATACACTAAATATATATGAATAAGCAATCCCCTGTGATACACCTTGTATGAATGTGCATATCTTTGTTCTTACCAAAAACTGTATTCTATTACGCAAAAGATTTATAATACGCCTTTTTACCAATAAAAATACAGTCTTATGTATAGTTAAATGAAAAAGACTGCCATTTCTGACAGTCTTTTTCGGAGTGTTATTATATTGCAACCTATTACATAGGGTAGAAAACTTATAGTTTAGCAATAACTTCTTCAACAAATGCTTTTGCATTAGCTAAATCGTTTTTCATCTGGATGGGATCGCTGCTTGTGCATGACGTGCATCACGTTCAGCGCTTTTACCATGGCTATGCCCTTCAGGAACATTTTTTGTACATCATTTCGATTACTTTTTGGATCTACTTTACCTTGGCATTTAAAGTAGCCCACTGGTGTTTGACCATTTGGCAACAACTTTTGCAGCAGCCTCTACTGTTTCTTGTGCATGAGGAGATACTGGTGGAACTCCCAATGTACAGAATAAAGCTACCTTTTTCATTTTTGATTTCTTTAAGTACTGCTTGTGCAGCTTTATCAGCATTACCTTGGTCTGCCCAGAAACCCATAAATACTACATCATAAGATGCTAAATCAGCTGGAACTTCTTTCACAGATACACATGGTGTACCAGTAGGCAAAAGCACTGCCATAGCTTCTGCTACTAATTTTGTATTGCCTGTATCGGCTTGAGTAAAGCTATCGATTGCTTTCATTCATTTTTCCACACTTCTAGGAAGTGCGTCCTTTACATAACATATAAACACTATTATTAGTGTATATTAATTTTCTTATTACATTATATCTACAGATACATTGTTCATCAGATATACATCCAGCAGGCATTGCCTGCGGATACTGCACTCTCATTACAGAAGTGATTTTAAACGTACTATAGTATGATGCAGCCTACCAACTTTGACCTGAGTATACCTGATTCCACTCGATGAGTGGCTATAGAACCAATACAGGAAACTATATATTTGGTTTGGTAAGGTGTGTAGGAGTTCACCTGTATAGATACTACCTAAATATTTTTCTTAAATGGACTATGTCCTACTGTGCCATGAGCACGAGTTGTCTCAATATCTCCTGGATGTCCTTTTGGGATACCTGCTGGATGTCCACCTGCTCCATGTGGATGCTTAGGCACACCTGCTGGGTGTCCTCCCATTAGTACTCCTTCTGGATGTCCTTTAGGAATGCCTGATGGATGTCCCCCCTGCTCCATGTGGATGTTTAGGAACACTTGCTGGATGACCTCCCATTGGTACTCCTTCTGGATGTCCTTTGGAATTCCTGCTGGGTGCCCACCTGCGCCATGAGGATGTTTCGCAACTCCTTCAGGATGACCACCTACATGTGGATGATCTTTTGGCTTACCACCGTGATTTTTGAGCAGCAATGTTTTCATGCAATAATGTGCTTTCACCAGTCAGGATGTATTGAACACATTCGATAACTGTTTGTGTAATATTTACATGCCAGAATCCACCAGCTGTTGTTAAGCGATATAATACGCCGTTATATTCCATTAAACCACGAGTCACCCATGTATCAAGCAACCAACGTAAATCTTCTAGTTTTGCATCCATTTCAATCAAAGCATCTAAATTTAAAACGCCTCGTTCTAAGGAACTGATTACATAATTAGAGAACTCTTGTAGTTCAGATTGTTTCATAAGTACCATAAATGGTTTTTACCTTCTTCTACAAGCGCTTCATATGGAGGTAATACACGGTGTAACATTGTCATATAGCCACCTAAATTACCACCAGCACCACAGCCAAATGGATACATTGGATATCCAGCTTTCGCCATAGTGTTGTACATAGAGCGTTCACGCGGTGCACGGCTCCAATGAGCTGCACTTAAACGTGTGAAATCACGTTTCATCAAGTATTTTAACAGCGGCTTCATACATTAAAGCTTGTTCTTTAGTTGTAGCCGCTGGGCTTACTTTACCACGCTCAATTAAGCTTTGTAAGTCACTATTTTCAAAGACATTTAATTGATACAAGTCCATACCATCTGCTGCAGATTGTTCAAGAAGTTTTAAATCTTCCATCCATACATCCATTGTTTGATCTGGCAAACCGTAGATTAAATCTACAATCACAGAACATTGTTGGTATGCTTTTAATTGCTCTAATCGAGACAATACTGTATCTTGATCATCTAAACGTCCTAATTGACGACGTACGTGAGTATGGAAGGACTGTACCCCTAAGGACATACGGTTTACACCATGGCTCATCCATACATCCATTTTTTCAGGCACCAAGTCGTGAATACGACCTTCTAATGTCAACTCATAGTCATTGGACAACGGGAAATATTCTTGGATCGCAGCCAACATGCGTTTTGGCATTATTTGCCGACAAGGATGTTGGAGTACCACCTCAATAAAGATAGTATGAATCAAAACCATCGCGGAACCGTGGTTGATCCGCAGCCATTTGCATTTCTTTCAATAACATATCTACATATCTATCTTCGGCATCTTGGTTCGTAGCATGTTGATAGAATCCACAATAGGTACATTTCGTTTGACAGAATGGGATATGAATATATGCCGTTTGCATTTGCCCTGGAACAGGCGGTTGTTGCATTAATTCATTTCCATACACGTTGTGCTTCATCCTTTTCTAAAGGACGACCGCTTAAACCAGCATGTACCGCACGCTTTGCTAGTAAAAGCATGTGTTAACGGCGTCGCCGTATCAAAACCAAGTTGAATATTACGTTGTTCCTCCGACATGGAGTCAAATAAAGCTTTTAAATCCATAATTCCTCCTGAGTTATTTCTCGTGCATTTGCACTATTCACCATTCAATGTGTAGTACACCGTGAATGTATTTGATACTGTTGAACCACTACCATTTGGATAATTGCCTATTCCATAGACAACATCTTGGGTGTGGCTATTTAAGATGCCTGGACCACCACCAGCTGATACAGATACGATATTACCACCTGCATCGATAGTTACGCTTACGCTAACACTACCTTGTAGGTTACGTTTTACTGCCATTGGAGGGTATGATCCTTGAGCTTGAGCTGTACAGTAGCCACAAAATCACTGCCCAATCAAATGGTGCATTACCAGATGTTGTACCAACACCATCTCCATTACCACCACCACTACCGGAGCCAGATCCACCACCGCTACCAGAGCCGTTACCACTACCATCACCGGTGCCGTTACCTGTTCCGTTACCGCCACCAGATCCACCACCAGTACCTTGGTTTTGTAGATGTTCCATCACTTGCACCTGTAGCTGCATTGTTAGATGTTGGCACATTCACAGCATCATCCACTGGCACCGGAGATGATAAAGCTTTGTTGCGCCGCTTGTACTGGCTTGTACAACTTCTTGTGAAAGTGGTTGAGGGAAGGATACCCCACCACCGCCTCCGCCCCCACCAGCAGCTGCTTTTAAATCATCTGAAATAGACATATCAATTTCAAAAAGCATTTTCAGTTTGTTTTATGCTCTACTACGGATACCAAAGCAAGACCTAACACAACAGCTAGGAGTAAGTGGATCACAACAGAGATTATGTAGGATTTTTCCAGGAAATATATTGTTCCATGTGTCATCCTTTTCTAGCTAGCAGCAATTGAGAACTTCTTAACCCCAATAGTTTTTAGCATATCCATAATGGCAACCACAAATCCATGTTGCGTATTTTTATCGGCTTGTAATAGTACCGCTGTGTTAGGATTTTTCTCCTACTTTTGCTAGTAATGTAGTTACGAGCTTCATCGATACTATACGGTTTAGAGTCAATCAAAATATGGCCTTCTTTATCTAATGTTAGGATTACAGGACTTTGTTTGACTTGTGTTGCTGATTGTGCTTGTGGTAATTGTACACCCAAGGACTTTTGTGCCCACTGTTTCAATACTGTTCATCATAAGAAAACTAGCAAGAAGAAAAATGATATCAATCATTGGCACAATCATGAACTCAGGTTTCATTTTTAATCGACTATTTTTGAAACATGAGAATCACTCCATTGTTCTTTCATACCATTTAATAACACTACAGATAAAGTTTCTGTATCATTGATAATTGCATCCATACGATGGCTGAGTATGTATAACACAGAATGATAAGATAGCCACTAACAAACCAGTAGCAGTCGCAATCAAAGCTTCACCAACGCCGCCAGAAATAGCAGATGCACCAGCACCATTATCCAATACACTGAACGTGCCAATCATACCAGATACAGTACCCTAACAAACCTAATAACGGAGAAATTGTAACAATAGCACTCAAGTAATCTAAATGAATTTTTCAAATGAGATGCTTCGATCATCATTTGTTCGAGAACGCATTTTTCATACTTGCTTTCGTTTCTTAGAGTATGTTAAACCTGCATTCAAAATACGACCTGTTGCCGTTTGATTAGCTGCACATAACTCTTTCGCTTTCGCCCAATCATTTTCTTTTACTGCAAAAATATACATCATGGCTGAAATTCCTTTTAACAATGCTGTATTAGCTTTTGAAATACGTGTATCGTTCAATACTAATGGCAATGACGATAATTGATAAAATTACCAATGGATACATTACTAATCCACCGCTGTTAAATAAATGTACAATGTATAAAAGGCTGTCCATGTTGTTACCTCCATAAAAAAATATGATAATTTTTATCAGCTTAAACTCTATCATATCAGATTTAATATTTTCAAATCTACTCTAAAAAGCTCCTATTCAATCCATTTCAGACATTTTTATTTTTTCTTCCTATATTCACTAGGCTTATGTCCAGTAGTAACCCGAAATGCTTCTGCAAACTTACTAGCATTTTCATAGCCATATCGATTAGCTATGCTGAGAATACTATCATCTGTATTTATTAAATCTTTTGCCGCCTCCTTAATTCGCATGTGCTAATATATTGATGAATACTAGACCCATAAATCCCTTTGAAACACTTTTTCAACGCTGTAGGTGCTAATCCATATGTTTTTGCCAATTCTTCAATGGTCGGCTTTTTGATGTAAATTTTTCATCAAAAATTCGTGCATACGTTTCACAATTATCCACATGTCTTTTTCAAAGTATGGCATACAGCAATCATCGATGCTGTTGAGATGGTGCTTAATAATAATATAATCTCCATACATTTCAACTGAAATAAATGTAGGGACTATCATCATCGGGCACATCATATAGACTCCTAAAAATATCACTTAAGTCTAGATTCTCTACGGCATACAAGCCCAAACTCAAATTCATTACAAAAAGCTGAGTTACATATATCGTGCAGATTAATCCGATCATGTCCTACGAACTTATTCACCATCTCTTGAGGCCTTGGGGATATAAATAGATAAAGTGATACCTTTTGTAATAAGAGGTAGGAAACTTTGTGGAGTGTACATAACTAGGTGACTCTTTCCACCCTACAGAAATATCATTTTCATCCATATATAACACTTTTACCATTATCAGACGCACTCAATGCGCCCCTTCTTTTGCAATAATGGATTTCAAACATGCCATCTAAAGGGTTTTGCACGATGACGGATTTCTTTCATGCTTACCTCTTGGAACGTTAATTCTACCCCATTGAACACAGGATAACTATGCATCTTTGCCTTACCTCTGAGGGTATTCATCTCATAAATGGTACCATGTTCCACCTCGTGTGGCAGATAACATATCTAAATCCATCACTTTCAGGTTTGAACTTTTCCATCCTATGCATACAATTTTGACTCCATGTCCTCCTTTCAAAAAAGCCCATTTGTGTCTCATGAAAAGACTAACAAATGGGCCTCTTTTCGAATTACATCGCCTACTTTTAATCTGAGTATCATTTCTAATACTCATTATATTTACAATTAGCAATGATTGTCAATATATACTTTGTCTGTATAGATTATTTTAAAAATAATCAGCATTTTCAAATGCATAGTTTTCGCTTTTACTTTCAGTATTATTTATTTAAATAGTTTTATATTTAGTATTAACTTTCATATCAGATATTCTTTTTAGATTCTTCTATACAAAATTTTGATTATTTTCCCAAAATTTCTATTTACTAAATTAGTCACATATTCTGATGCTTTCCATCATCTTTTATGTCTGTACGAAACTTGAGGTATTAATAAAAATCTAACAGGCAAATCTCGACGCACCCCGGTGACATGTACTTCTAATAAATAGTCTTCTGGTCTATCAAACACATCCAATAGCTGGGTATCATAAATGGTTTTATGTCCCAAGGTACGGACCCTTTACAGGTACATCATAGGTGCGTAGCATCTTTAGAAGATGTAATCCTGAATGTACCGCTGAAAACGCACCCTACCTAATGGGATTAAAAATACAAGTATAGGTGTTTTCCTTCAGTGTGCAACACGTATACATTAGAAATACCATAATTACCTTTGTTTTTCACCAGCTTATTGTTACTAGTCTCATCAACACCACTAATGAAAGAGCATCTTCTCGATCATTTGCAATTTCAAAACCTAGCTGGACCTGCCTCACTATTGAAACTGCGGTTCTACCACATGGAATCTACGCATTCCTTCATAAGTTCCACGTAACTCTCACCCTCATCGATAGGATGAATTGGCAGCAACAGGCAAACCATACGTAACTGTTGACTTTAGGTTCCATCACCGCCACAGATGCTATGACTGGTTCCGTAGTAGAAAATCGATAATACCACTGAATAAATCATCTTGCTTCACTCAGTACTTTTTTCTAGCTCAGTAAAAATAGGTCGTACTTCCCCTGGGCGTAACACAAATTCTGTCACCACTAGTATCATGTGCGACTAAATGAAATAGTTCGTGATGTAGTATCCTTTTTAATTTCTTCTTCCACTCTCTTTACCTTTGCTTCTGAGATTGTTCGAGACTCTCTTTTTGTAATGTCTCTGTTGTAATGCTTTAGAAACGAACAGGAATCATTGACTCCTTCATTCGCCCAAGCACCTAAATCTAATCCTGCACTATTCACTTTCTTTTTTGAAAGCTCTCGTCCCACTTTAAAATAGTCGGACTTGGTTTTCGCATAGATAGCTCGCTCAATCTCTACGAAATGCTGGTAGCATTTCCCTTTATTTTCTAATAAAATACCTACTTTCATAGGTTCTATTCGTTCATTCACATGATAAAAAGTAAATACGACTTTTTCCCGTGAAGTGTACCAGCTGCTACAATCTCAGGCTCTTTCACATACTCAGGCTATCGGACAACAATAAATGTATCTATCTCTTTTAACAGTTTTCACCTCTAAGGGTGTAAATGTATACTCATCAATATTTACCGTTCTTGGTGCTTGTCCATACGTAGTGCCTAGCCCTAGTACTGTTAACATGCTCCCTAGCAACCACTGTTTCCATTGTATTCGTATTCATTAAATTTATACTACCTCTATTCTATCGTAAGCCCATCTGGCTCCCACTGTAAGGCAGGGGCTTTCTAATTTCACGTAAACGGTGTCCAATACCAGATTTTTGTTAATCCCCGTCTTGTACTTTCTTCATAAGCATCCACCAATTCTTGTAAACTGCCATCTGGAAATTCTTGACGTAGTATAGCTGCCTCACAGAGACGAATTGGTAAGGAGTCTCAGGCCTTGATGCTTTATCAATGATGCGGATCGCATCAGTTGTCGAACCGCCGCATTCACTGTTTTTGTAGAGTTCGCTGTTCTCACAATTGACTTGTCGATTGATGGTGTTACGAACATCTTTCATAATGCGTACATTTTCAAAAATTCATCAGTGCAGATTGAGCTCCCATAATTTGTAAACAAGACGTCACCGCATCGCCCTTCTTTTTAAATATACTACAAATTCTTCTTTGCGCTCTACCTTTTCGAGTACATAACGAAACATTTTTAAGACTCGAATAATCTGATCTCAGTCTTTCTTTCGTCGTCATAAACTCAAATGGTAGTCACTTTTGTGGTTTATTTAACGGAACCCGCACCCAAAAAGCGCCTCACAAAAAGCACGTCGTGATTCCATGTCTTTTAACCATGCATCAGGAATCATAGCATCTACAGGCCATAATTGTAAATCTTCTAAGGCAAGACGGCTATGTTCTGTAGGTTCCACCGTTAAGGTATACATATGCGTGGTTTAGCCCTTTACGCACTAGTACAGACGTGGGTAAATCATACTGTTCTTTGATGATTCCTAGTACTCGCCTAGCTACTGCATTGTTAGCGGTCACCAAACGTACCCCTACACGTCCTTGCATACCCTAGTAAAGATGGAGCCCACCCATCCGTAATAAACAAGAGGCCTCTACCTTGGATGCCCAGGCATCTTCTGTTTTAAATTGGCATAATTCATTTTTACATCTTCTGCAAATGACATAGCCCTCCTCACTATTTCTACTAGAAAATAGGAGCCTCTAGAGGCTCACTTTCATACTAATGATCTTCTCGTTGTAAGTAATATTCTAAAATGTGCGGTTCAATATCCGTCTGCAAAAGGCATAGACTACATCCATGACCACCTTAGCTAACCGTTCAGGAATTGTGGACCGCTTTATCTTGAGCTATCTACTAAGTTCTGCTTTGAACTGTCCGAATCTCCATCGATTGCAATACATCCATATCAACTTCCACTGGTTCTTGACCAGCTTGTTTTGTAATGTTCCTAATGTAGCATCTTTGGATTCTGATTGTCATTCACTAGAACCGTATCGATAATCCCTACTCTCACTATGTGCTTCAATGGCTTTCACACTGGTCAGGACACGGTATACCCATCTGTTTCACCTGGCTGCGTCATCACATTACAAATATAAATCTTAGCCGCTTTAGAGTTAGCAATATGGTCCGCTACTTTATCAATCTAATAGGTTCGCATGACTGAGTATATGAAACTGCACGGGACTCTAAAATGATGGCATCCGCCTCATCAATAGCTTTCAAAGGCAGCTCCTACAGGAGATGGTCTATGTGGCTCAGTATAGACTCTTTTCGCTATGGGCTTACCCCGCATGAGGAATATTACTTTCCCCTTCTACGATAGTACGTCCGTCAGTTGTCGCAATGAGTTTAATTTCTTCCGTAGATGAGGGAATCACGTCCACGAACTCGTAGAATCTTTGCTGACGCCTCAGGCTTTTTCCACATCATCTTTCAGCACTTGAGTCATAGCTGTTAGAATAAAGTTCCAAAACTATGACCCGATAATTCTGCGCCCTTCTAGTAAATCGATACTGAAAGAGTTCTTCCATGAGTCCTTCTTTCCGCTAATGCTACTAAGCAGTGCGTAAACTCTCGAGAACAATCATCTGAAAATCTTCTCGCAAACGCCCAGAAGAACCTCCGTCATCTGCTACCGTCACGATAGCCGTTAAGTTCGTGGTTTTGCTTTTTAGCCCCTCGCAATAGCATGGACAATCCCTGTACCACCACCGATGACAACGACTTTAGGCCCCTGTCCTAAGCGAATCTTTTCAAAAATATAATCGCTCACGCCATCTTCTGTATTCGCAAAATCGCATTCACTATGGTCTGAATGAGCTTACGTATGCACAACATAGCTACATATCCCGCCACAATACCTGCCAAAACCAAGACTGGCATGACCAGTATAGTTATAGGAGCCTGTAGATGGAATAAAAATTCTAAGAAAAATATCTTCAAAGTTGCTAATCCACTGGTAGTTCATCATCACAAGGACACCCACTACCAGCCAAATCGTGCCTAAAGAAAATAGGAATAGCCACCGCTTAATATTAATGCCTGCGCAAACCAGCGCATCCAATTATTATATTTCATAGGCTTTGAGAGACGAGCGAATCGTCCGCCTCTTTCTTTTATAGGTCTAATCTAGAACGTGGATTCACATCTTCTTTCTACATGATTACGCATCATATCACGATGTTCCACCGAAACATTACAGCCTTTTTCTTTCAAATGTAGCTATAAACGCCTCTGCCATTGCTACGCTACGATGCATACCACCTGTACAGCCTACAGCTACCACAAATTGGCTTTTTCCCTCTTGTTCATAGTTTGGCACAAGGAAATCTAGTGTAGTAAAGAAATGCTTTTTAAATTCATCAGTCACTTCAAAGGAGTGTATATAATCTTTCACCACTGGTACGCGGCCCCGATTTATGACGATATTCAGGGAATGTAGTATGGGTTCGGCAAAGAAATCGCACATCCCATACCATATCTGCACTCATTAGGCATGCCAAATTTAAAACCAAAACTTACCACCGTAATAGCCATGCCATCGGTTTGTTCTTTTCACGTGACTAAAAAGTACGGCGCATAAACGATTTCAATGCAGATGTTTTCATGTTTTGTGGTGTCGATAATATGATCCGCCTTTGCTACGTACATCTGCCAAGAGTGCCTCGTTCCTGTGAAAGACCTGTACTAATGCGACCTGATGGTGCCAAGGGGATGACTGCGACGTGTTTCTTTATAACGGCGAATCAAAGCATCATCGCTAGCTTCCATGAACACAATTTCACAAGGCACACTCATCGCCGTCAAATCATCTAAAGCACTGTTTAAATCATCAAAAATTCACGACTGCGGATATCTACCACTAAGGCTACTCGACTCACCTTTAGTGCCCTCGCACTTTGACGACAAATTTCACTAAACTTAGGAATCAACACAGGAGGAATATTGTCGATACAGAAATATCCCATATCTTCCAAGACTTGCATCACTTGTGTTTTACCTGCTCCCGGACATACCGGTCACGATGATTAAACGAAACCCTTCCATGAGGCCCTCCTACAAAAACTTTTATAACATATTCGCTTCAATCCATTTAGCGACGCCATCGTTTTCATTTGTGTCGCATACTTCTTTGGCAATCGTCTTCACATGTATCCTCTGCATTTCCCTACTGCCACGGAATGGCCTGTTACTTGTAACATAGAAATATCATTTTCGAATTACCAAAGGATACCATATCTTCTAAACCGATGCCCAATCGCTCGCCCATGAAAGCTAAAGCTTCCCTTTAGATACATGAGGTGCCACGATTTCTAAGAAATTCACTTAGACCGAACTAACTCAACCATGTGGCCTAACTTCTTTGAGAAAGTATAGCAATCACCTCTGTCATGCGTTCAGGTTCTTCCACCACTAGTAGTTTGTTTGTCCCTTTTTGAGGCTCATAGATTGCATCCCCTACATACATAGCCTTAGCACCTGTAATTTCTTCATAAAGGCGAGAAAACTCTGTTTCACTGTGTACTAACAATTCGTCATCAATATAGGACTGAATATAGATATTATGCTCTTTTGCGATGGCTAATACTTTGCTCGCTACCTCGGTGCGTATAGCCTCGCTCCCAAATGAGTTCCTTACTTTCCACACGTTGGATGACACCGCCAGAATATAGTACCATCGGTACATCGCCTAAGCCTAAGCGATGTGCTACAGGATATGCCGTTTGATACATGCGGCCTGTGGCAATGAGTACCTCAATTCCTTGTCCTGTGCTTGTTTAGCACTGCTTTTGTATAGTCAGACACGGTATTATCATCACGCAACAGCGTATCATCTAAGTCTATAGCTAATAATCTCATAACATCACTCCTTTTGTCATATCTTTCATTATACCCACATAACAACATATAACTTTGCTAAAGTATCTCTAAGATACAGATAGTTCTATCTAATATGATACAAAAATAGCGCATCCATTGATATTGTCCACAACTCTTAGATGGAGCGGGCACCACATTAGCGAAAATATACGACAGGTCACAATCCCAGTGTGGTACTAGTATGCAAACCTGTCGCAATTGTATTTCTTTATAATTTAATGCCCTATTGATGTATTAAGAAAACAGGATGATCTATACCATCTATAGTCTAGAATAGTACCAATCAGTAAAATGGTCCAAAAATACCAAAACGAGCACTTACTTCATCAAAGCGCATTTCATTGATGATTTTTAAATTAGATTAGATCATCACTCATCAAGGTAATGCCCCATTCCCAATCATCCATACCAAAACGCGCCCTGTGGTAAACTCTTTGATAGTGTCCTCATATTTTTGCCAATTTGACCATGAGAACGCATCATACTACCACGACTTTGACGATCTAGCATATACCAATTATCTGTCAAATTGCGTTGCTTCGCCATAGGATAAAAACACATGCATTCCAATCTAGGAATTTTAGGGTATACCGGCCTGCACTTTTGGATGATCCTTCGGGAGATTTTACATAATTGCTTACTCTAATAACAGATACGAAAAGGAAGATTCCGCTTGTAATACAGCTAAAGATTGGTAATAGTGTCAGTCTCTACTTCGTTCAACTCTTGTAAACTTGCTGCAAAGAGCCAAAACATAATATCTCCCTTTTGATGACCATTAATTTGGTACATAGCATAGCTACTTGTCCTGAGCTTCATGGGCTCTTTTCTAAATTGCCAATAAACGCCTTGAAAAGATTGTAATGCTTCACGTTTGTTGCTCAGGAGACCAAGCTTCTCCATTTTTCAAAATTGATGGAATAATTAGCGTGTAAGCTAAACCAACCTTCATAGGTTTCAGGCACTTTTCTTGTCCTGATTGCTCTGAAATCGACCTTCCATCGATACTGCCCAGGATGACCGGCTTAGGTTCTGGATGCCCCTCCACTGGACCTACTCCATGATGTACTGTTAGATTCTGTGTATCCATAGGAACTACCTCCTTTAGTTTCTTCTTTCCATGATTCTACTAATTCATAGTGCTTGTTTAATGCCATCTGGCATACCTACCCCTTTAAATGGCGTTCCAATCAATGCCAATCCTGGATAATGTTCTGCCACATATTTCATAAGTGTAGCCACTCGTTCTTTATGTGCACTTCATATTGAGGCATACTTTTTTGTAAACGTACTACTTCCATCCATTCTGGATTTCCTGTGAACCCTAATATTTTTCGTATTTCTGAAAGTGCCAATTCACACAACTCTTCTTCACTGTGCGTATCCACCGTCGTGTCTGTAGGCTTTCCTAAAGACACGTAATACAACTTTTATCTTGTGGTGTCGTTTGTGGCCATTTGCTAGAAATATACGTACATGCCGTCAATGGTGTCTCTGTACTACAGTGATGATGACAAATCCTGTACCTTGCAAATGGTTTTTGTAAAAGCTGATTTCGGAAGGCTTATAATCACGATAGCACAAGAAGATTGTTCCATATGGCGCAAGTCTTCAAAATTTGCATCCTCCACAAAGAATTTTTCATAGGACTTCGGTGGTGTGGTGATTACAAGCCTCTCATAAGCATCAGTGCCTGCTTGTGTTTGCACTACATAGTGCTCATCTGTGTAGGATGTGCTTAGTACCTCAGTAGATAAATGCAAAGAAACATTCTTCGGCATTTGCTCCACTAGAGCATCTACTAAAGATTCTAACCCTCCTGTTAACTGAGCAAATTGACCTTCTGTAGCAACTCCAGATTGTTTGCGCATACCTTGCATAGCCATCATACCTTTAACCAAGTTTCCATGCTTTTGTTCTAATTGACGAAATTCTGGAAAGGTTCCCAGTAAAGCTTTAAGCGTTTTTAAATCTCCGCCGTAGATACCAGATAAGAGAGGTTCAATCAACAAATTGACTAGTTCATCTCCTAAATGATAGCGGAAAAAGGCATCGATACTCATATCCTCGTTTCCTGGATAGGGCTTCTTAAACATATCTAATCCAGCTCGTAATTTACCAGACCAACTCAATAAGCTAGACTAAAAGGGAAGAAACTCTGTAGGGAATCCCAATAATCGAGCCTCCAGGGATGGGTTTCATTTGACCTTGATGGTAAATATAGGATTCTCCAGTAGCATTACGCACCAAGGTATCACCTAAGCCCAATTCCTTCACCAAATCTGTCATAGCTGTTTTTCTTGCTAAATACGAATCAGGTCCCACTTCCACCACATAGCCATCACGGCGTTTTGTTTGCACCTTTCCACCCCAACGGTTCGAAGATTCCAGACATGAATCTCCCAATGAGGAAATGCCTTACTCATATAATAGGCGGACGACAGTCCCGTTAAACCACCACCAATAATTGCTACTTTCATATTATCCCTCCTTCCAGAGAGCTGTTAATACACCATGCGTCATGGCTTTCACAAAGAGTCTATCACGATCTGGCATAGGCACACGTACATAGGACATACCTAAGTGATCACATTGTTCACGCCGTTCTATATCTAAATCATAGGACACTTCCATATGGGTACAAGTAAAGCCGATGGGAATATATACCACTATGTATATCCCTTTATGCTTGCTTGTTCTGTAACAGCTTTCCACCGTAGGCGTTAGCCATTCTCCACGAGTCCCCTGCACTTTGCCAAGCTAGGGCAACATTTGGCAACATCAATTGATCTGCTATGGACTGCATCACCTGCTGCAGACTATGCACATATCCATCATAGGAAATGCCTTTCATCAATGGCACACTATGGGCAGTAAAGACATACATCGGTTTTCTGCCGTAGCAGGCAATGTACACATCGTCTCCTGCACTCGGTCTACCCAAGATTGGACTAATGTCGGTGCATCCCACCAATTCTGTACTACCTTCCACGTTGTGTCCCTAAATGATTGTATTTGTTCTAAATAAGAACCATTTAAAACATCCGTACCATAAGGATTCATCATGAGCACCACTACCGCATCATAGTTTTTCAATTCCCTAGCTACGTCTGCAATGAGCGGTTCTATATATTTATGTGCTTGTACCACTGTCACCTTTGCACCAGGCAGTTCCTGTTGTAATTCTTCTTGTAATCGCTCTACTTGCCATGCTGTGGACTCCATTAATCGAGATTGTCCACCGATGCGTTCATACTTATGACGTAAAACCTGTAATTCTTCCTCACTTGGTCTATGGCCTCTCCGTATGCGAGTGTAATACCCTTCTATATCCTCTAAAGAGCGAGGAGAACCATAATCTAATACCAATACACAAACTTCTTGTGTCGATTTATCCTCTGTCATGTACATACTCCACGCATCTTCGCAATACTTTTAGGATCTCGCATCTGGCACAAACACCATGACCTAAATTGAATATATGCTTCCCATGGGCAGCACCTTCTCTAAAATGCGGTCAATTTCACATTGAATTGTTTTCCAATCTGCAAATAAATAGGCAGGATCCAAATTTCCCTGTAGTGTCTGTGTGATCCCCATAGCACTAGCTTCTGCAATGGAGCATCTCCAATCGCAACCGATCACATCTAAAGGCAATTCTTTCCACACTGGGAATAAATGCTTTGTACCTACCCCAAACATAGTGATTGGAATATGAGGATACAGCTCCTTGATAGTTCCGATGATCTGTTTCATATACGGAATACGCCAGTTTTCATATTGCTCCATTGAAAGTGCACCAATCCAAGAATCAAAAATTTGAATGGCCTGTACTCCTGCCTGAATTTGACCTCCATATAGGGTAATGGACATGGTCGTCAGCGCTCCATCAAAGCATGCCAAATCTCTGGGTTGCTACTAAACATTGACGAGTTTTCTGATAACTTTTAGAAGGGCCCCCTTCAATCATATAACTAGCCAATGTGAAAGGCGCCCCTGCAGCCAATCAACGGTACTTCAAGCATTTCCTTCGTTAACATTTGGATCGTTTTTCACCATAAAAGTCCAACGATTCTTTCTACCACAATATCGCGTAAATTTGCAGCATCTTCATGTGAACGTATAGGGATTTGCAAATGACAGGTCCTACGCCAGGTATGTTCACATCTACGACCCATAGGTACCAAAGGCGTCATGATATCTTTGTACAAAATAGCTGCATCTACATCATATTCATGAACGGCAGAGCTGTTACTTTTTGCACATAATTCTGGTTGATGAGTAATCTCAAATAGGCTATATCGCTCTTTTAATCTTGCGATACGCCGCTTGACTACGCCCCGCTTGACGCATAAACCAAACTGGTCTACGGGACACCGACTCCACCTGCAATCATTTGCAAATAATCTTGTCGTTGTTTCATATATAATTACACCTTACCTTTTACCAAACCAAACTTGGATTCTACATTCTATTGTAGCATAGCGTGTATTTACCTATACATTCTGTCACTAGTTGTACATGACTCTATATTGAGAAATATTTATAGTTCTGCCCCTCAACATATGAGCAATTTCTTTGGAGCGGTTCATACGAACAAAAACTGCGAGTCTGTATCGATGACCGTCGTTTGTATTCCTGATTCGCAAAGCCATCTACCGATGTCATCTAGTCCTGCAGTGCTTGTGAGGTAACTCTTCCCATCTGTAATGATTACGACCTTTGCCTGCACATGCCCCATTTGCGACATGTCGTTGCCTATCTGTTTGACTCGCTTCCTCAATGCCTTTTACAAAGGCGTTCTGCCTCCAATACGAGCTTCTCCCAATGCTTTCGGGGATAGTCTCGATCGCTGTGTCAGCGGCACCACACATTGCGCCCCATGCTTTTGAAAGGTGATGAGCGATACATACTGTCGTTTCACGTACATCATCTGTACCAATTGTGAAAGTAACTTCTCTGCCCCCTGTAATCGTTGTCTCTGCCCCATCGATCCGCTTGTATCAACTACTAAATAGATGGCTTCTTTTAGTATTTCCTGATGCATAGCATATTTAACGTCTTCTATGGTGAGCCGAATCGGTGGTTGCCGACTGTGTACTAATCCCTTGTACTATCGTTGGTATCCATGCAATGGTTCTCCCCTATAGTTCCTTGACTGATGTACCTTAGGGGCCCTCGACCGTCATCACTGATGTCTATGTGTTTCTTTGCCAGCTCAGATTGCAACATCCCATACAAATGTAACACCTGCGTTTCCACTGCTTCTGAAAGTGCAAAGGACTCCTCTGCCTTACCGCTATTGGGCTCACCTTGGCCCCTGTCCGCTAGTATCGTTTTCTTTCCTCTTGTTCCATCATGACTAGTGTCAAGTTCCGCTTCTGTCTGATCTAGTTCCAGAGTGGTTTTCCTCTTTTGATTGTCCATCATGAGCTTCATCGCTATCGTCGTCATCCCCTGAGGCCCCTTTCCCTATTGGCTCATCACGGTCCTTTTTCCCTATCCATACCTTGTGAGCTATTGTCCTCTTGTTCTCGGTTTGAACTGACCTCTTTCGTTTTCTCTTGTTCCCTTTCTTTGTCTCATCGGATGGCACTTCGGCCAGATGAATCCTGTGCCTCTCCATCTTTCTGTAGTCTGAGGGGTCACTGGCCTCTTCATCTTTTCTGTGGTAATGTCCACGGGAGTACTGTTTCTACATCAGCTAGGCCTCCACAAACTGATGGCCTTTTTCTCTAGCTAAACCTATGGCCGCTTTTAGTAAAATATATTTCCATGCCCATAAAGGAAATGTTACATCTCTCTACCAGACTGGAAATATATGTATATATACTATCATGCACGTTGGGGGTTTCGGTGCATCCATACTGCATCGCTCTCTCCATGGTCGACACGACGTCCCTCTCCCGTGGTGACTTTCACGAGTCGTACGCCTATCTCATAGGTTTCTGCATCGTCCCCTATCTGCTGGGACCCGCACTCTAGTGTCCACATCCGGTGATTCTATGGGTATCCACACATCCATATCATAGACCCACTCTGATAACCCTTCTGTCTCCCGTATAAGTCCCAATGATTTGTGGCAGTCTTCCTGTCGTACCGCCGATTTTTGCTCATAAAGAATCCGTAACCACGTAGAGCAGTCAGTGATCCAATCCTTCGCAGATAAGCAGAGTCATACATCCCAAGGATGTGCTTGTTTTTTAATTTGGGATGTTTCTATGGTCCTTTGTATATCCACCGCTTCCTGCATAGCACTCACATCTGTATGAGATGTAATCGTCGTATAGGTTCGGCCCCTATCATGCAATGCTTGTAACAGAGCATAAGTTTTTCCGTTCCACTCACCTGAAATCAGTAATGTCAGCAACAAAGGTTCTTGCAAAAAGGGTGAATGCCTGTATTCAGTTGTAAACTCATACCATTCACCTCCTTTAACAAAATCTTTGATGATTCTACTACTTCTGTATCCCTTCATAGGTAGCCCATAGATTCTCTAACATGGTTTCATCAAATTCACGTTGCTCAAAAGGTTTTCCGTTTCATCCGATGCGCCACCACAAGCGGTGTCAACTGTTTCAGACGATCGATGGTCACATGGGCTCCTTGTAAGGCCATAAGCACGGCTACTATTGAGCAAGGTAATGTTCAGAACGATGCCCCTCGACGCCAAGTGGGTAATCGATATATTAGCAATCAATTCTAATAGATTTGCATCTACCCCAATGGTAGTCAAAAGGCTTTGCGCGCTGTTTCAATGGTTTTACGCAACGTTCCATCTGTCCTTCCTGTAGGACTCAATAAATGCTTGTGGATTATCTTCAAAGGCCAATCGACGGCGCAATACTTCCATCCGCAACGCTACATCTGTTTCGCTTTCACGGTCACAGATAAACCAAAAGCGATCCAACAATTGCGGGCGAATAGCCCCTCTTCGGGGTTCATGGTGCCCTACCAAAATAAATCGTGATGGATGACTATGGCTACTGCCCTCACGTTCAACCCGATTCACACCCATCGCTGCCACATCTAACAATGTATCCACTAAGTAGTCCTCTAGTAAACTGACTTCATCCACATAGAGAATATTTTCGTGAGCCTTAAATAAAATGCCTGGAGAAAACTCTTGCTTCCCCTCTTGCAGCATCCGCTCAATATCCAAGGTGCCCACCAATCTGTCTTCCGTGCAATGTAAAGGAAGGTCCACCACTTTCATCGGTGTGCCATCACGATGCATAGGCAGCACCTTGGCTAAGCCTCGTACCGCCGTCGACTTTGCCGTTCCCTTATCACCCTGTATCAATACACCACCTACCCGTGGGTCTACCGCATTGAGGAGTAAGGCCAATTTCATTTGATCTTGTCCTACTAAGGCTGTAAAAGGATATATAGTACTCATGTTAGTCTCCTTGCCAACGTCCTTTGGTAGGGATAATTTCTATGCGCAACTGCCCATACCGTTCATCTCTGAGATGACACTGTATCCATATCAAAGGCCCGTTTAATATAATCTGATGCAACACTTCTCTGGCATACCATCTGCAATGACACGATGTTCCCAATGAGCAACAATCGTGATGTATGCTATTGCTAATTCTAAATCATGTACAACGGTAATGATAGTTTTTCCTTGCTTGCACAAATGTTGAAAGAATCGGAACATGTCATCACTATGGCCTTTTATCGAGGGCAGAGGTTGGCTCATCTAAGAGCATAATATCTGTCTCTTGGCTAGAGATTTAGCTAACAAAAATACGCTGTTTTTCTCCACCACTGACCTGTTCCAATCGCTGATCTTTTAAATGTGATACTCCCATGCGCCATCACCTCTTGCACTAATACGACGATCTTTACGTCGCTTTCACTATCCCACCAAGATTGGTACGCATAGCGACCAGTCATGACGATTTCTTCGGCGCTGCTGAAAGCGCGGGGAATCTCTCACTTGTTGTTGCATATAACTCATCGTTTTGGCAATAAACGTATCTGACTGTTTCGACAAATCTTGTCCATTTCCATAAATATGCCCTCATAGGGTAATAGCTGACGAACTCGCTTTTAGCAATGTGGTTTTACCATTTCCCATTCTTGCCCCAATGATACCAATACATTCGCCTTTGTAAAAGTTTTTGGTTACATCTTGAACGATTGGTTCGTCCATCATGATATGCAGATACCTGTTCCAGCGCAATACTACGTCACTCATAGAGAACCTCCTTTCACTTTCAAACGATGTAAGAGGAATAAGAAATATGGCGTTCCTAATAAGGCCGTCATATACCCACTCGTATATCCACAGGGTGGAATAAAGGTTCTCCCAATGTATCGCACAACAGCACAAAAACACAAGCACCTCCTAAGGCAGAGGCAGGTATCACGAGGCGATGGTCAGGTCCCCACTAAGAGGCGCACCATGTGTGGCACCACCAGTCCACAAAGCCAATACTACCGCCCACATACAGAAATAGCCGTCATCATGGCAGACAGTAGCAAGAAGATCATACGATATCGATTGGTATTCATGCCTACAGCTCTCGCTTCTACTTCGCCCATCACTAAAATGTTTAAATGTTTACTCAAGGCTATAATAATCGCTGTTCCTACCGCAATAGTAGGTAGTGCAATGTCCACATGGTTCCCATCGGCGATATTCTAAACTGCCAACCATCCAGAATAGAAATTCTTTCAAACGATATTCATTCATCAACGTTAAAATTCCAGAGTCAAGGACCCCAATAGCATGCTCGATCGCACCCCTGCTAACAATACAAAATGCGAGGGTCCATCCGTCCTTTATACCAACTGAGAGCATCCTGCATACCTAGAGCTGTCAAGGCGCCGATAAATGCAAAAGGACGGCATATAATAGGCACTCACCGATGACAACCCCAAGGTCACTGCAATCACAGCCCCGTGGAGCCTCTGATATCTACGCCCATAATGCCCGGACTGAGCCAGATGGGTTACCAAATACACCTTTGTATAACCGCTCCCTGCAATGGCCATGAGGCCATACCAATATAGTCACTAAAATTCTAGGCAAGCGTATAAAATATAAAAATTCGTTCTTGCTCTTCTGTTAAATGCAAGAAATCACTAGCACTGATGGGAATAATGCCCATACACAAGGACACGACAATAAGCACCAATAGCACATATCATCATGCCTGACCATATAGAACCACGGTCTATTCATGGGTGCCTTCTCCTTCTCTCGCTCTCTCGAACGATGCGCAAATATCTTCATGGATCTCACCAATAAACTGATTCCCCATATATATCCGCTGCTGGCATGGTGACCACTCGACCGTCCTCGAGGCGGCCCTGACTGTTTGCTAAGCCAGGTTGTCTCGATACAGTTTGCCAAGCCATTTCGCTTTTTATCGTAGACTGGTATGCAGAATCACATTCGGGTCCATTTCAATAATACGCTCTTCTGTGAAAGCTGTCCTAGGTGCATATCTTAAATGACTCGGTCCATTTACAAGGCCCATGACACTGGGTCATATCATCAAACAGACTCCTGTTCCCGAAAAAGCCCCTCCATGGATGACATAGAAATTACTACTTGCCCTTTTTGTTTCGTACAGATAGCGCTACATCTTCTATATCTTGCTTTCATTTTAGTGGTACATTGTTGCGCCTATCCTCTGCTCCTGCCACATGGCCCAACTGTTCTACTAGTTCAACTGTTTCTTGTACTGTTTTAGGGACTGCTAATGATGACCACAGAATTCCCCAAATGCTCCTAGTCCATCTAATACATCTTTACTTGTATATTCTGGAGCAATGACCAAGTCAGGGTTAAATATACAATTTTCTCCACCCTGCATAGAGTATAAAAGAGACTTTCACAGATTTTGTGCAGTTCATAGTTCAGCCCATATCCCTTTGTTTTTGAAAGAAAGCTCACTGCCCTAATCGATTAGGGCCTACCATATCTAGTAAGATAGGTTCACATAAGCAGAGGTTAAGGAGACAAAATTCGCTTTTGCCTCTACAGGTACTGAGACAGATCGTCAATCATCGATGACGATACGTGCTCCTTCTACTACACTCGTGACTCACTCATGATCTATTCCTACAATCAAGGATGATACCCTACAAGGAGTCCTAGACAAGGAATGACCGCTATCGCACAAAGTTCCATTACGTTTCATCATAATACCCTCTAAGTCATCTTCCAAGGACATTGCCACATCGCGCAATCCTTCTCTGCGCTCCTCACTGGCCTTCAAAGTCCTCGTTGTTCTGCTTCTAATAACGTAGTACAAATGGCCCCTAATGCCCAAGGATTGACTCAGCGCATCCAGTCCTGTACGTCCTCGATTCGCTGACATACTCGTCTGTATAGGCATCATACATCCAATCTTGAATCATATCACTAGTAGCATCCCATTCCTATGGTATGTTGCACATAGGACGCCATATCCGCTGTCCCCTTGCAGCCGTGTTTCATCATCCCTCTATAAAAATAGGGTTCATTGGTTCACTACGGAACTGACGCTGAGATTTCATCTTCTAAGGAACGCACCAAAATATCTTTACGATACGTGGTATCTCCTATAAACGATTTCGGCTTAGTACCTTTTACCGCCTCCACAGCGGCGATCGTCCCACCATGAGTAGGCATTGAAATCATCTGTACTCAACAAACTAACCTCCGATTATCTTCATTTTTCACAGTTACTTCAATGGAACCCATAATCGCTTGCAGAAACTGTTGATGACTTGGAATAATTTCCCTGCTCATCATATCCCATACCCCAGGTGACATAGGCATTAGCTAAATCTTCACGAGTGGACCAGTTGCTTTGTTCTAGAATTTGATTAACTCCTGCCCCATAGGCACCTGGTGCATCGTCAAAGACACGAATCGTAGCAGCCTTAATAGCTTCTTTGTAATCCATACCGTCTTCTACTAAATGCAGCTGTATCTAGGTCTATATGTTTTTACGTAATTCACACTATAATGTTCATCAGGGGCGTTTACCATTTGCACAGCTTTTGCAATCCACATGACACCAGAAGGCACTCATATCTCGGAATAGTCCACTAATACGGCTTGTTACATCGATACGTGGTCGCCCTAATTCCTCATAGAGTGTGATTTCCAAATCGGACACGACTTCCTGTATAAACTGGTCGTACACCCAATAAATAGAGATAACTTCACCAATACATTTGTCCATGAGGTGCGTTGCGTGTTGTCTGCCCACAAGACAATACCAATTTCCTCTGGATATCTCTGTTCTTCTCGAATATACTCATTGAGCAATGCATCGCCTAGTTCACAACCGATGGCATGAGCGGGCGGCACGGTCAGCAGGTCCGTTCATCAACGCCATAAAAATTGCGCCCCATCGGTAGCACATCGATACCACCATTAGTAACAGCGCCACCGATATTAGGTGGAATATATTTCCCTTCTAAACCTCGTAATCAAATTGGCACATTTCTTCTGTCGTTTGGCGCAACCCCTGCGAGGTAGATCTCACACAGCGTTTTCTTTTCTGTGCATCATCTGGCACACCATGCATGTCTAGGAAAGCATCTATATACCGTCTCTTCCTCTGTGGTTGGATTTTGCCCAAAATATGTAAACCACAACGAGATGGGATCGATTTTGGATGTCCATCAAATATTGTGAATATCCCCTAACAGTTCTTCTGCCTCGTCTGCATGAGATAGAGTCAGCTAAGGCGCGCCACTCTTCTTCACTGACAGATCTATCTGCCACAAAGTGTACCTGACCTCCCTCTTGATACCAGTCGAGAGAGATTCGCACAAGTGCTCTAAATGACACTCTTTCACAGAAGATAAGATATAACTTAGCACCACTGACTCTTGACTTTTGTCTCCTGTGCTTTCATATGGTCATATTCGTCCAAATACCGTTCTAGCATTTCATAGTCACCATATAAAGCAGACCGCTTCATAGGTGGCGATAAATAGCTAAAGTAAAAGACAACATGGCTACGCCGTTTTGCTTGGATACCTTCGCCGACAATAGTCGTCCAGTACGGATAGAGATTAGGTATATCTTCGATACCTAACTGAGAGTAACAATAGGAACTCAAAGCCGTTCCCTTACCGGGTAACCATTCTAAGTTGCCATGGGTTCCCCATATGAATCGCCACATCGGCGAAATACTGTGCGCACCCAATGGTATACACCCCTCATAGTGATGCGTCGGTGGAATGTCCGGCGATGGTACAAAAGTGCATCTGGATTATCACTAAATCCACGTGGCGGTTGTACTAATACCCACACGTTACCGAAAGGGCACCCCGGGAACGATGAGTTCGTCTTCTTCTACAAATATCTCCCCTATGGGCTCTCTCCAATGTTGAAGTAGTGATTCTTGGGTAGCTCTATCCAGCTTTTGAAAACCACGCCTATACACTTTGTTTCGGTAGTTTGGGGCTTTCTCTATGGCTGAATCGATCAAACAATCTACGTCATTGGTAGCATGTTTGGTGAGAATGGTCATAAGTTCTTCACTCGATTTGAGGATACCATCCACTGTATACCCATTCTGTTGTAATTCTTGCTATAACCGTAGTACTGACTCTGGCGTGTCTAGCCACAGGCATTGCCAATATGTGAATTTTTGGGTGGATAATTATGAAGAATAGAGCAATCTTTACTTCTGACCTATGTTTCTGCTGAAATGCAATCCATCGTTTTAGCTTGGTCTACTAACTTTTGAATCCCTCAGGATATGGTTTGAAATAGTAACCTCTTTTCCTCTGAGTACGTTCTGGTCCCTACATATGACCGTTTAAAAATACCATCTATTTCCGGCAATGACAAAGAAAAGGATATATCCATCGGCTCTAACCCTTGTGAACATGTTTGCCAGCTTTCCAAAGGTAGTATAGGTAACAAAGCCCTGCAAGATAGGGATCTAAATCCATCATTTCATCACGACTCGCCCCTACAAGCCAATGATGGAGAACTTGCATGTATTAATTATGGAGATATGGTCTCTTTCACTTGATGATCAGAACAACGTGTGCCAACACTCGAACCACTCGTAATTGTCCACCAGATTTACTGCTGTATTGACCAAATACTAATACTGGCGATAATCCCTTGTTCTAATGCACGATCATACAGTGCATGGGATAGTCTAATTGACCTTGCACCCATTCATCTCGATAGAAGAAAATGCCCACTACCGGACCATTGTGTTCGTAGTCCTTGCAATACTTCTCATAGGATGGATATACTTCCCCTGTCTAGCCTAAAATTCCTTGGTGCAGTAGCTCTTTCACTGGTTGCACCTGGATCTGTATAACCTTGTAATGATAGCATATATTGGCACAGTCCATAGAAATTCTCTCTGTTCCACCTTGGTGCAAATAAACCTTAATTTGATCGATGCCCTCATCTGCAACACCATATCGGTGTACATCCGACGCTGAATCATGGAAATAGTAATACATAAGGAACTTGTTTCTGTGTAATATATTTAGTGAATTCCCTTTTACCAAAAGGAGTATCTAACGTACTGCCTACATGAGTAAATAGATACTATATCCGCCCATCTATAGCGTCCTGAACATCTGCCAACTTTTATATCGTTGCATGACAGAAAGACTATGCCCAAGGACATAGTCTCATCTGTATACTTCTGTTCTATTTCTTTAGCCCACTGCCAATGTTTTCGTCATGGACGTAATGACTAAGATAGAATACTTTCATATGGTACCTACTAGAAATGAGTAGGAATAATTTCACATAGTAATTACGTGGTAAATCCCAGTATTCCCAATCACCTTGAGAAATTACATTTTGACGGTTCAATACGTTATTCACATAGAATCCAATCGTTTGTGATTCATTTCGACTATAATTCACATGAGCATTTCATGTAATATAGTCTGGTTACGCTGTTTGTCCCGGTTATAGGCACGAATTCCCCAATAAGAGCAGATAATCCGGCTTGCCATTTATCCTTTTTCATAATCTAACGCTAGATTTAACTCTAATTTAGGCGCTGTTTGTACCCAATCTTTTTATTTACATCTTGTTTTTAGGGTTAGAATAGGATGCACCTACGGTCATGATTAAATCACTAGTTACATACGATTTATACTCTGCTTCAACTCCTGATATTGCGGAATTCTCCGCCATTGATACGAATAGTTTTACGATTTCCATCAAGAGGATTCTCTGCCCAATCAAAGAAAGTTTTTAAATTTCATATGATATACGCTAACTTTTCCAGGAATCATCGTTTATTGGCTTGTTTATAGCCCAACTTCATAGTTCCAACCTTCTTCCGTTTTTCAAGTTTGCCACCAGGAATTTTAATATAGTTGGAAAGGTTTATTTCTTAAGGATCTGTCACCCATTTTGAAAAGCGTCATGAATATTCGGCATGGTAAAAGCTTTACCTACATTCGTATAAATAGATTTTGGATTCATTAATTTTATACAGTGTTTGCCATTGTGGTGTAAATACATTTTGATTATTAGTAGGGTCGTTGATTACTTGGTAACGTCCTCCAATAGTAGTACTGAAAGATGGTGTAATCTGGAATTCATAGTTCCATATAATAGCCACTATATTACGATACTGCTGTTTACAGTTTTTATTCATTTCGAAATCCCTTGATATGCCTCATGTACTACCTTGTACACCCTAACACTAGCTTTTGCTGTATCATTGTATAACTTCCATGTGTGTTGCGCCTCCATCACCCTACTTTATACGCACCATAATTATATGGACTTTGTACATACACCGGTGTATGCCAAACTGTTGCTTTCACCTATTAATCGACGAGTATTAAAGAATACGCTTGCTTTTCGTTGTTGCATCATCATAGACGATGGATCCGATTATTTTTAATATCACGATAATGCCACTCTTTAGTTTTCATTAAAGCTGATTTTTCGCTGTCCATTTTGCCTTTGGTATCGTACTAATTTGTCCATATGTAGAGTCGCTTTGTTGACGCATATAATTAATTGTTACATAGTCATGTGGCTTTTATATTTGCTGCTATGTTATGAGCATATCCTTTATTGCGTGTATTATAATAATCACGTCCCTGTTCTGTTCGGAGATGTTCTCGCTTGTGCCCCATAGTACTCTTTTGATGTGAGATTTCAATTTCTTTTCAGTACCTACAGTAGCCGCATATTTTTTATACCCTTCATTACCAATGCGTGTCTCAATTGTACCGTGCGCTTTTGTTGGTGTTTTTGTAATCACATTCACAACGCCACCTAATGCTTCTAGAACCATATTGTGCCGACGCGGCACCACGAACGATTTCAATGCGTTTCCACATTATCCATCATCAGACCATTTAAACTATTTTTGCCATCTAAATTGATAGGTGCACCATTCACTAAGACTAAAGAACTTCTATCTAAGCCACGGATATTCGTACGACTTTCCATGCCGCCAAACTCTAACCCCAAAGGTCCGTAGCTAAATGTAGTAATCCCAGTCGCTTGTCCCACTGCATCAAAAATACTTTTGGCCCCCAGATTTTTCAAATCTACTTGATCTAGTACAGTGACTGATGCTGGTGTATCTAAATCTTTTTGTTTCAAATCGTTGTGCTGTTACCACCACTGGGATTCAGTACTGTCACTGTATCCAAGTCTGTAGCAGATTGCGCACTTACAACACTCACTGTAGAACCTACGATGCCCGCCAGAACTGCTAAACGTAATGTCTTCCCTTTCATCATTACTGCCTCCTAACTGCAGCACTGGCTACTAACCGCTTGTGTCCACATGCCCATTGTGGAACACAGTCTGTTACCTTTTTAAGTAAAAGTTTGACTATACAATTGCTCATACTCATTCATTGCGCGAAAGAATACACTTCTAGTTTATCATACTATAGGTTTTATGTGATAGTAAAATAAATTTTATTTATCAACTATCACAGTGTAACAAAAAGCACCGCCACAAAGGAAGGTGCTTTTCTACCTACTCACCATAGCGGGATTCATACCTTTACAGATAACATCTCTTTAAGAGCTTCATCCATAGGTCACCATGGGAATATCTTCTATGAAGTTTTGTATCTACTATGTCTCGTGCCCGTATCCGCGACGACACAGATGTCATTAGCCCCGCTAGTCGCAGTAGGCAAACACTCTCACCAATCTGAGACGTTTCTAATACATCATTCGTAATCACAACGCCTGTCACTTTGCGATTAAAGGCCCCTGCCGTAGCTGGTGGATAGGGGTTGAAAAGGGTTCCCCTAAGCGATAGCCCTAATACCACTGTATCCACATCGTGACGATGACACTAATAAAGCCGAAAAATACCAAGGATTTTTCAATGTACTCCCCAGGGTTAGCACACAATTGCCTTCCTATATACCGCCATCGGTCGTGGCAACGTCCGTTTTCCGTCTAAAAGACGTTGTACCACGGTTTCCACATGACTATAGGTGCTACCAACCCACAAAGTACTACGCAAGGCACCCACGATTAGCTCCTTGTAGAGGAACTACACTAAACTGTAGCAATTCCGAGAATCCTTGTAATACACTAGAGAGTGATACCTCTACGCTAGAAACATCTCCTGATATTAACACAGCTCCCTGAGAATCGATCGATAAATTCGATATGTCATTAGCAGCTTTTAGAGGCCATGTCTCCTGCAATGATGGCTGCCTCACCAGGTGTAATCGTCAAAATTCCTACCGCGCTGACGACCTTCACTATCTAAGCCTAATTTACTATATAGGTCCCTTTTTAGGATTCGCCAACACATGAGCTAATGTGACTTGTTTCCCCGGCACTGACTCTTGAATAATACGTTGCTTATCAAGCATAGGATATAACCTCTTTTCTGATTATAACTGTAAGCTACATGTAGCCAATTAAATGTACCTACTGCTAATAATGCTCAATTATAGGCCCTATAATTGGTACCCATGCATATCTCATATTGGCTGCTCCTTTATTAGGAAGCGGCAAAATTGCATAGGCCAAACAGGGGGCAAAATCACGAGCTGGATTCAATGCAAACCCTGTGGTTCCGCCAAAAAGAAAAGCCGATACTGGCTACAAGAAATCCGACAATAAGAGGTGCTAATCCATCGGCCATTGGCCCTAAGAAAAGTACACAAAGATAAATAAAAAGTAGCCATTATTTCAGATAACAAGTTCCAAGCACGTTCATCACAAGCGGTCCCTAAGCAAGATACATACGCAATTTCCCTCTTCTGGCTTTGTGGATTTTTAAAATGAGGATAATAGTGTACCATCGTAATAGTTGCACCCTACAAATCCTCCTAATAATTGAGCAATCACTGATCCCAATACTAGATCAGAAGGGAATAATCCCCAGCTGCGAAGGCAATGGTCAAAGCTGGATTTAAGTGTGCTACGCCACCTAAATGAGCAGCGACATACACTGCAAATGTAACTGCAAATCTCAACCAAACATCAATCCAATCCAGTTTGTTTTTATGGCGACTTAATTGTATTCTTTAGCAATAGCCCTGCATTACAACTGCTACCAAAAAGCCATTAAAATAGCCGTTCCTATAAATTCACTAACATGCTACTTGTGTAGCATCCATCTGTGTTACCTCATATAATACATGTTAATATACGTGTTAAATCTTCTTTTGTAGCTGCGTATGGATTTCCTGGATAGGTACGATCCTCTAAGGCCTGTTGCACTAAAGTAGAGAACGATCCTCAAAGGAATCTTCATCAACACCAAACTCTTTCATAGTTATAATGCAACCCACTCGACGTGCTAAAGATTGTGCACATCGCACTAAGGCAGCAATTTGTGCACTTTCATCATCAGATGCTGTGGTTAAGGAGAGTTTTTGTGCAATCGAAATGTATTTTAATTTAGCCTCAACAGAGTTGGCTGCATTATACATAATAACATAAGGTAAAAAGCATCGCATTAGCTAATCCATGGGGATATGGAATTGCCTCCTAACTGATGTGCCAAAAGCATGGGTATGCCTAGACCAGCTTGGTTGAAAGCTAGCCCTGCCATACAGGATGCTTCGTGCATCGCTGCTCGTGCGGCTTCGTCAGTTCCACGCTCTACACATGTTGGTAAATTCTTAATCACTAATTCTATTGCTTTTTCAGCTAATGCATCGGTAAAATGATTGGCCTCTGTAGCCACCAAGGCTTCTAGAGCATGTACAAGTACATCCATGCCACTATAAGCGGTTACTTTTTGGAGGTGCCGATTTTACAAAGAATGTTGTTAAAATTGCTTCATCTGGTAATCAAGCTATCATCTACCAACGGATATTTGATACCTGTTTTAGTATCTGTAATCACAGCAAATGATGTCACTTCGGATCCAGTTCCGCTCGTTGTTGGTATGGCAATAAATTTTTAACGCCAATGCCATAAATTGTGTTACAGAAATAGTTAATACCTTTGGCTGTATCAATGGCAGATCCACCACCGATGACGATTAGCATCTGTGGCCTTTTTCTTTCTGTAATACCTCTACCCCTTTGACAATAGAATCAATCGGTGGATCGGTACTACATCAGAATACACCACATAGGTATTGTTTGTATTCACCAAGTCAATCACTGTCTGTAATGCTGGTGTTCCTTCTAAAAATGGGTCACAGATGATAAAAATACGTTCTCCTTCTAATAGGCAAAGTCTTTCTAAGGCATCTGTTTTTGTACCATTGGCAGAGTGTTCTGTTTGTCCTGTAAAAATTTGCGTTTTAAATGACCATGAGTTTCCATGATTACGCCCTTGTATATATGATTGAAAAGCTCGTAGCCCTGCATTCACTATGAGCACATCTTCTTCTACAGTGCCACCACTAATGCCCAGACCACCGATTAGATGATTCCCTAGCATTAGTGGCTCACCACCGCCAAATAAGACTATGGGTCTTTTCACCATCGTCTCAATACCATAAAGAGGAGTCCCTTGTTGTACTATGGCTCCTAACTTTTCTGTTCCGCACCGAAAAGCTACTGCTGTATAGGCCTTATTAGGGGCTAGTTCTATGCTCACGCCTAAAGCTCGTTCCATACGCCGTTGATACACTAACGATCCGCTAGCATCCACAATGGCAATCACTACAGGAATCCCCAATCGTTGTGCCTCTTGTTTGCAAGCTTCAACGACAGTATCCACCACGGATTCAACGGTAATTCCTTTATGTCTAGACCACTGTACTGTTCGTCCTATGGGGGCGATTCCCTCTTGTGTCGTGGATGGTACGCGCTCTATGTTTGCAATAATATCTCGGACTGAATCATAAATATCCATGTCCATCCTCCTTACTAAAGGCTATCCTACTGTTTAGTCAACAATGTTTCTACATCGTGATGTGGACGAGGAATTACGTGAGTGAGATCACAACTTGTCCTACGTTACCAGCTGCTACTGCGCCAGCTTCTACAGCTGCTTTAACAGCACCAACATCACCACGAACCATGACAGTTACTAAACCAGAACCGATTTTTCATAGCCAGTTAACTCTACATTCGATGCTTTTACCATCGCATCTGCTGCCTCGATAGCTGCTACTAATCCTTTTGTTTCTACCATGCCTAATGCGTTATTCATGATAACCCTCCTTATTTTTAGAACTACTTTTTCTTTTTAGCTTTAGTTGTTTTAGCTGTAGATCACTGTAGCTTTTGTGCTGCTACTTCTATTGTAGATGGTATAGTCTCTTCACCAATCACAATGCTATGTGAGCTCAGAAATAGCTTCTGTTATGGCTGGGTCTGTTTCTTTTTGTTGCTTTGCTGAAACTTCTACGACAGTTTCCACCTACAGACTCTGCTACCACTGTATCTACCACTGGTGTTTCCACTTCTGTGGCTGGAACAGATGACGTTTCTTCCTTCGTTTTCGACTACAGGTTCTGCTATAAAGCTTCTTCTTTTATCGAGTGTTGTCTTCTTGTAAGAACACATCGATAACGGTTTATCGATACTCTAGGAATCACTTTAGAACCTACAAAACAGCCCATTTCTTTTTGCCACCATAGCGCCTGCTTCAATAGCTGATTGCACAGCTCCCACATCGCCTACTATTTTCACAGTAAACCAACCAAAACCATTAGCTCTATCAATATTTACTACATGCACATTAGATGCTTTTACCATTACATCTGACATGGTAATGGCGCCTAACAAACCTTTCACTTCTAATGGTCCTAACGATTGATTCATATAAGCCTCACTTATCTCAAGCTAAATGCTTCATTAATACACACCGACGAATGCGACAGAACGATCTTTGCACATGTAATGCCTTCTCCTGTTGGGCCTGCAATGGTGAAAGTAGTATGGCCTTCGCCACCTACACCAATGCCCTGCATAGGATGGTGCATTTTTACGAAAAATGGTAGTTTCTAGCAATCTCGCCATTTTGGATAATTTTTCTAAATTTTTGAGAGTGCATCATCGCTGTATGACGATTCCCCATGTCTGCACGGTACGCACATTCAATGGCAATATCTACATTTGGCACTGCTACGATTGGTAAAAATTGGCATCATCATTTCTTCTGTTACTAGGTGATGATGTTCTGATGTACGAGAAATAATCAATCGAATGCTATCATCAACAACAATACCAACCAACGCTAACAAATCTTTAGCAGATTTACCTACAAAGTCTGGATTTGGTTTTACCACCATTTTTAGTGACTTTTTCTACTAATGTATCTAAAAGAGATAAATCAGTAATTTCATAAGCACCATTCTTTCTCATATGATATACAAGTTGATGCTGCCACAGATTCCACAACAAATACTTCTTTTTCAGCAATACATGGAACATTGTTATCAAAGCTTGCTCACTGACGATATCTTTTTGCTGCTTGTTCAGTCTGAGCTGTTTCATCCACTACTACTGGAGGATTCCCTGCACCTGCACCAATCGCTTTTTACCGGATGATAAACTTGGTTTACAATACCAGGGCCACCTGTAGCCACTAACAACCTTACTTTTGGATGGCTCATCATACATTGTGTACTTTCAATGGATGGTTCACGCACCATTGTTACCAAGTTGTTACGGAGCACCTGCCGCTTCTGGTGCTTTATTGATCTTTGCACTAAAAATAGTGGACACTTTTTGCTCTTGGATGCGGGCTAAATACAGCTGTGTTACCTCCGACAATCATAGAAATAGAATTGGCTGATAGTTGTTTCCGTTGGATTTGTTGTCGGTGCTATGCGCACCAATCACGCAAATGGACCAAAAACTCTTCAATTGTCAAACCATCGCGACCTGTCATAGCCCGTGTTTTCCTAACACTTCCTTGCCGGAGTGTTTTTACGGCAGCTACTCGATTTTGATCGGTTTATCGCTATATCTGCAGTGCAGTTTCTTCTACAGCCATCAAAGTGAAATCATTTCTAAATGATGCTTTTTGTAAAATTGCTTTCACGAATGGCATCCACAAATACGTTGCGTTCTTGCAGTGAAAAACCCTAGCAACTCTCTTTGGGCTGCTTCACTAGCACTGATAGCAGCCCATAGTATCAAAACCACACCATATTCATATTGGGTTCTTTCAAGACCTACACATTCCTGATGCAAATCTTTCACCACTTGTTTTTACTATCTTTCAATCATTTCTAAGTTCATTTGTATCTCCTCTATGACTTCGATACAATTCCAATATCATTGTTTTTGATCCAGTCCTGCATTTTGCTTCATCTACATCAATATGCATTTTCAGCAAAATTTCGGAGACACCGAATAATCACATTGGAAAATGTTAGCCTCGCTCTCCATGCACCGCCACTGTTACGTTCTTTATCGACTACTCCATACGACTCGCATCATCAGGATGCATATGAATATGCCGATGTGCTGCGATAACACCTTAATGAAATCGTTACCTTTCCTTTAGGTCCCGATAGCGTTATCCTGGGTTCGCCATGCTACCAGATTCACGTATCACCCCTGGTACGCCTAGCGTAAATGAATCTGTTAGAGATTTCTGCTTAGGTTTCATTTCTAGGGGCCTAAGATACGAACTTTTTCAATACTTCCTTTCGGTCTATCAGAGTTACTGTTTCATTCGCTGCGTATTGTCCTGGCTGTTTCAAGTCCACCTTTTTAGATAGTTCATCTTGTCCATATAAAATACTATATACTTTGATACATGAACATGACGATTTGAAACACCAATTGGTCGCTTCATCTATTTAATTCTTGTAACTGCTATAACGCGTTTCCGTTACTAAATGTAAATACTCAGATTCTTTCATAGGTATCCACCAATCCATTAATTACTATATCTCGATATTTTGAGATGTTTTTATGTTCATGTAAAAATTTTGCAGAAATAACTACATCACTATACCCCAAAATATTAGCAATATAGGACCATGCTCTTTTCTGTACAAGTATATATTCCTTAGCTATGTTTATCTTGTGTATATATTGCATAATTGTCATATTTAATTTATGTTTGAAAAATACGACTAATATAGCCTTGACTTACATTACAAGAAACAACTATCTTTCAAGAAATATCTTCTGTATATGTTCATGAATATAGTAGAAACATTATATAAAAATATTTTGCTTTCCTTGATATAATTTAATGAACAAGAAATCAACAATTTTAATGTCCATGTAATAGAGACCTTCTGCATATTTTCATGTATGTACATTATTCAAAAGGAATCTTTTTCTCTAGCATATGTATCATTGACGTATGCGTGTTTAAAACCTTTGTTGTACCTGATCACTAGTGTATACAATTTACTTGTAATAAATTGGCTATCACTATGTTCATATGTATACTGACATACTTGGTATAGTCTCATCATAGGCCCTCAAAATTACCTTGTTGAAAAACTTGCCAATTCCATCTGATAAATCTAGCGATTCTCCTACCTATCTTTTTCTTTGACTATGCCCAGTTCTGGAATCCATTTATAAAAAGCATCCCAACTAAACGGTTTATACAAGTATCCAATTCCGGAATATTTCATAGTCATTTGGGTAACAGCTTGCGTTTCTTTATTTAACATCATCACAATTCAGCATGTGGGATAGGTGTAATATATATGCGAACGATATCACCTACTGATGACTACATCCATTGCTACAGTTTAGCAGAAATTATTTCTTCCTTTTCTAAGGAAAGTACTTCTTGATATGTACTAATGCAGATAACCTCCGCTTGCATATGAAGTGCAATCCGTTTTTGAAGCGCTTTCATATGTAATTTATCGGTATCTACTAAAAGTATCCTCTTCACAAAATACCTCCTTCTCTTATTCTATCGGATAGGATAGCATAACCTGTATCCCCCCCTCTGGCAATGGGTAACAATGTACCTTCGCAGAAGCACCATGGTATTCTATAAATATTTGGTGTAATTTTAAAATAGCTTGACTTATGGGAGATAAGTTTGATTCTTGGGTCTCTCCATGTATTAACCTTAGTTACATCCTGTAGCAATTTGTGTAACAAAATCACTTTCGCTAGCATTCATTTGCAATGTATCATCTTCTATAACAACATACTTCATCACTTTGAAGCTCTGCATGCAAGTTTAGAGAAATATCTGCATACCCCTCTTGTTGTGCTACCTCTATAACTTGATATACATACTGCCATAAACTATAGGCTGGCAATATATAATGCCATAAACTCTCATCTATATCTATATGCCAACCTACCCTACAATCTTCGCGATAGTTTAAGAGGGCAACTGTGGGATTCAATACGTGAACATTCTTCTTTTCATACTTGTTTCAAACAAATTGTCATAGATGAAGTGCTAATACATGAATATAGTCAAGAATAGCAGATTCTGTTTTCTCTGCTTCTTCTATCACAGATAAAACTATCTACAACACTAAGTAACTTACAATTACGTACCATATCTACATATCGCTTATATTTTTCTAGCTCACTTTGCAAACAACTGATCTTATCTTCTGCTTCTAATACCTCTTTTTCTAATGCTTCTATACGGTTTTAAATTCTTTTGTTTTATTTCATTTGATACAATCTCATGATTAGTGAGTTGATTAATAATAAACTCCACTAGTTTCGCAATCGATAGCACTTCACTATAATTATATATAATATCGGCTAACTCTTCCGGATCGTAGTCTCAATGTCTTGATTCACTATTTGAGCTCCACCAGGTACCATATTCTTACTTAGCCGGACTATTGTATCTGGTACATCATCACATAGAATCTGTCCACCGATGAATCCACCTAAATAATGTCCATCAACTATAATCGGTATGGCAATTTCTAAAAAGTCCGCAAGGACAAATATAAATACTTACCTCTTTATTAGTAGCTGCAATAATAGCACCGGATGCATCGGATAACTTGCACAATAATGAAGATGTAGGATTATCTCTAATTTTCTTACAATAATTGCAAAACCGTGTTGTCTCTGTTAATACATCACCTTTATAATCTCACCGTCACAAAAGCTATTCCTGTCACGTTGGCAACCGCTTCTTGGATCTCTTCCAATAAATCATGACCGATATAGCAGTCATAATATCTAGTCGTGATTCTTCGTTTCTCGATTGTCTTCAAAAAGTATTTCGGTGGCATTCCTTTTCATTACCTTCTTATACAATATGTAAAAATACCTCTTACTTATAGTATTCGACAGTAATTACAAAAAATCATGCAAAAGTTTGATTTTATCATGAAATTTAATCATAGCTATTATGTATATGAACATAGTGTTTCTACATACACACATCTTCTGTAGCGAACTAAATCTTTTTGCAGTAATAGCTCCTTCCCTGTGACATTCGCAATGGTAAAAAGAGGTAGCTCCCACACCACAGATACCAATTCCATCTAAAGAGCATCCATTCTTTACAAAGATTGTGGTTCGAAAAGCTTTTGCAGCTTGCCTTAACCGTTCCGTATCACGGGAATGGATACCTGCTGTATGGTGATAGCCTTGTTCTGCATCGACAGCAATTTGTAGAGCACTTTCAAAATTATTAGCTTTCACCACTGTAATCAATGGTGCTAATATTTCCTGTGTCACAAATGGATGGATTTTAACTGTTTCTACAGCAATCAAATCATAGGCTCGATCCGTAGTGGATTCCTGCATCTTTTAAAAATCTCATCTGCCGATTTACCGCCATATTGACGATTCACTTCACATATCTTCAGTGAGGAGAATCTTCGATAATTGTAACATTTCTCCCATTGAATCCACATAATACACATTGAGTCGTTCTAAGGCCAATCGAAATGCTGGCAATACAGAGTCCACAATAATGACATTTTTCTCCGATGTACAGGTAATATGTGATCGAAGGATGCACCTTTGTGAATACAATAGGTCGCCCGATCTATATCAGCCGTTTCATCTACCACAAATGTAGGATTCGCTGGACCTGCTGAAATGACCTTCTTGCCACAGGCCAAGGCGCTCTTGCAGCGTCCGATCCAGTAGATAAAATCAACTCCCACATCAGGATGATTCATTATTTTCATTAAAGATATGTTAAGGAACAAGTATCTGGTGGTGATTAAGTTACATATACCAAATTTATCTAAAAATAATTTTTGTTCATCACTTTCGTAATATATTTAGATACTTCCATAGCTCTCGGATGTGGACAATGAATCATCATTTCCTGCTGACAACAAACTAATTGTATTGTTGATCGACGTTTCATCAAGGATTGGTACTTGGATGTATAGCTACATACCACACCGTATGGAAATGGTTCTGTTAAAAACAATTCTGTTTTCCCCTGCGTAGTTCCTGTAATCAAGTCTTCTGGTCCCGGCGTTTCTTCCAAAGCAAGTTTAATCTTAATCGCCTTATCTTCGGCTTTACCCATACCAGTTTCTTCACAAAGCTAGTTTGGCAAATTCTAGACAATAGTCTCGCAATCCTTCACGGATAGCTTGAATCAACTGCTTCCGTTCTCGCAGGCTCAACTTTTGATAGATGTGAAATGCTTGTTTTGATGCATGAACAACCTGTGTTACTGAGGAAAATATCCCACCTTGGGTTCCCATATTTGCCTCCTTACTAAATAACAACAGAGTCTACAATACCAATGATTGCTAAATCTATGGTAGCCCCTTTTCGGTTCTCTTCTACTCGTACTGAAGACCCTGTTCCAACTAACACATATTCACCTACACCAGCACCTACAAAATCAGCTGCTACTTGTTCTCTATGAGCTGGCGAAAGCGATGCATCGACAGGCTGTACAATCATCAGCTTATATCCCTAATAGGGTATCACTTTTTTTCGTTGCTACAACATTACCAATCACTTTTGCTAAATACATGCTTACTCCTATCTCATAGAACTCAATTCATATGACGAATATGGTCTATGTATCGTATCCCTAATTCAAATATTTTTTGATAGTACCCTTGTACCATCTGTTGGTAGGGAACTGGTTCTTTTCCTGATAAAGGCTCTATGGATGTTGGCAGTACATAGATACTAGCACCTGCTGTAAAAGCTTTCTTTACCACTTCCGACAGATCCGATTGACTATAGCCTAACGCAATATGAATGACATCATTTCGTCCTATATAAGGTAATACTATGCAGTCGTGTTCTGTGAAAGTTGGTTCCTCTCCATAGGGATATTGCATAAGAAAAGGATGAATTTCTTTCACTCGGCGTTCCATGTCTGGATAACCGTTCTTAGGAACAATGGCATGAACTTGTGTGAAATCACATGTAGTGAGTTGATTCGCTAGAGCATAATTTTCATGATGCCACTGTTCATCAAAGACAACATATAATTTTCTTACAATTTGTTCATTGGTCTGTTCTGCTAAAATACGTGCCACCATGTCTTCTAGGAGCCTAGATAGGTCTCTATCTTTCATAGTGCCTCCTCTAAAGTAGTGGCATATAAGGACGGTGCCTCATATGCCACGCTACATTACGCTTTAAGAGTTGGAATAATACGTTCTGTATCGATGTGAGGGCGAGGGATAACATGTAAGGATACAACTTCGCCTACTGCACGAGCTGCTACTGCGCCAGCTTCTACAGCTGCTTTTACTGCACCAACATCACCACGAACCATAACTGTTACTAATCCAGAACCAATTTTTTCATAACCTACTAAGTTTACGTTAGCAGCTTTTACCATTGCATCTGCTGCTTCAATCGCACTTACTAAACCTTTTGTTTCTACCATTCCTAATGCATCTGAAACCATAATATCCTCCTATGTTTCTATACTAATCTATTAAAATGTATGGTGATGTACTCGATGTGGGTGTATCACCCAAAGCACTGCAAGCAATTTAATGACCCACTTCACGAGCTGCTTTTCACAGCTTGACGAACCGACACCAGAATCTCCAGAGAATGTTAAGATTACTTCGTTAGAGAAACTTGTACCCGATTGGGGATGCGTACGAAACAACTCTACATTAGCAGATTTTACCGCTGTATCCGCAAGGACTGCACCAATCGCTGCTGGGCCCCGCTAGACCATACAGGGATCTCGCCTAATGGAGTGCTTGAATACGGCTTCTCAAACAATCAGCTTGCACGTGCTGTATATTGAACTCAAATGACCTGCATCATTAGCGCATACGTCTCCAAAATATTTTGGAATAGCTTCTAGTGCAATTTCAACTGCTCGACGAGCATCAGATACATCATGAGCGCCGATACAGATTAAGGAACCATGACCTGCACCGCCTTTTTTGTATCGCGAGGCAACTCTACTGTAATAATTTCAGTATTTGTTGCTTTAATAGCATCATCCACAGCCATAATTTGTGGCCCTGCACCTACACGACCGCCGATAATGACTGATGGATTTAAATTTTCCCAATCCCATTGTTTCTGTTAATACGGATCCACACTAGCAACTGACAAGACCGATTGTATCGCCCATTGCAGTCCCTACAAAACTCAGTAACCCCAATGGATCGCTAGTGTTGTACTTGCGGCTTTTTAATGCCAAGTTCTTCTGATACTTGACCCATCACTTTTTCTAATAATGCTGTATCCATAGTACCTCCTAACCACCAATAATACAGTTTCAAACCATATGATTCTACTATTCTTTTATACGTTTCATTTCTTCTTCTGGAATCTTTGGTGTATCTTCTAACTCATATTCACGTCCTAATAGTTCATATTTACCTTGTCCATAATTGTGATATGGCAATAAATGTATATCATGAACATTAGGCATATTTTCCTTCACAAACTCTGCTCATGCCTCGAATGTCTTCTTCACTCGCATTAAACCCAGGGAATCGTAGAACACGCACTGTTGTATTTGTGATAGACTGTATGACTTTAGCCGACTCTTTGATCCTATGCGTTATCGACACCAGTGAACTTTTTATGTTGCTCAGGATTAACGCTTTTGATATCTAGTAGAACTAAGTCGATGTACTGCATAATCTCTTCTACAATCTTTGTGTCATAATACCCTTCTGTTTCTATTGCGGTATGCCATCCTTGTGCTTTACAAGCTTTAAAGATTTCTTTAGCAAACTTTGGTTGTGTCAATGCCTCTCCACCAGATAAGGTGATGCCGATTGGACCGAAAGTACGTGTGGCATCTTTTTAGCTCTCGTACCACCTGCTCGACACTCATCAACTTACCTTTCATGGAGAGTGCACTGGTAGGACAGACCATGGTACACTCCTGAACAGTTGTCGCAGAGGTACGGTCAATCCAGTACAGGTTACTATCGGCAATGGCCTGTTTAGGGCAAACTGCCTGGCGTTTTTACAACCAATGCAGAGTTGTTTTCGATACACTACTTCAGAGATAATATTGTTGTGATCTGGATTAGAACACCATTTACATCGTAATGGACAGTCTCCCTTCAAAAATACTGATTGTCCGGATTTCTGTCCATCGTGAATGGAAAAGCGTTGAATATCACACACAGTGCCCTTGTACACTATAATCTACTGATTCCATACTAACTTATCCTTTAATTTATGTACCTACATTTCGTGTTCTGTACGATTAATAATATCGTCTTGTACTTCTTTAGCCAATGTTTTGAAGTGAGCACTATAACCTGCTACACGAACAATCAAGTCTTTGGTTATCTTCTGGATGTTCTTGAGCATCTAACAATGTTTGTTTATCAACAACGTTGAATTGAACATGGCTACCTTTTTTATCAAAGAAGCTCTTAATGATAGATACGAAGTTTTTCAAACCTTGCTCCCCACCTACCGCAGCTGGTGTGAATTTTTGGTTATACAATGTACCATTCGATGCTTGCGCATGGTCTAATTTTGCTACGGAATTGGAAGCCGCTGTAGGACCATTTACGTCATTACCTTGGCGAGGGGATACACCGTCAGCCAATGGTTCAGTTGCTAAACGTCCATCTGGTAATGCAGCTGTCTTTACTCGAACAATACGTTAGCGGATACTGGGTGAGATACCAGCTGGAATTGACCGCCACGTGGGTTCATATATTTATCCACTTCATTACAGTAGATTTTTACCGCAAACTGATATGCGAATTGGTCTACTTCTTCAATATCATTACCGAAGGAATCAGGTTTGTCAAGATATTGCTGGATAGTTGCATGTTGCTGGATCAGCTTGTGATTTGCATCCACAGCTTGTGCCTGTACCGGTGCCTTGTTTCAAATGAGATTCCAATGTTGCAATGTCGATAGATCCTGTGGAGGATAAGATTTTCTTAACTGCTTCATAGATTTGAGCTTCATCTAATGTAGATTCTGGGATAGATGGAGTACAAATGGAGCTGCGCTATCACTATAACCGAAGTTAGCTTCTAATGCTTCACAGCACCAGCTAATGTAAAGCGTTTGTCTTCGAAGATATGGATTGCATATAAGGAATCACCTGCGTCAGCAACACCGAATGCTTGAGGTCCTGTAAAGTTGTAAATCGCACCGCCTTCTTGGCAAGATTTACCACGTTTGACTACAATCATCAACCGCTAGCAGACATGAGGCAATGGAGCGCGTTCCATATGAGCGTAGTCAACTGCGTTATCAGCTTTCGCTAAGTGACGAACAAAGTATTCCATTTGTTGTTGGTACGCTGCCAACAATTTATCCATAGTATCTAATTCTTCTAACTCGCCAGTTTTAGGTCCTAATGGTTTGCCTTTACAACGTCCGTTGTTAAGAGTAATTTCAAGAACTTTTGCGATATTGAAGAACGCTGCATCATGCCAACCTTCTGTACGATGACCTGCTTGTGGTTCAACGCAACCGATGATACAGTAATCACGAGCATCTTTTAATGCTACCCCACGAGACACAAGAGCTAAGATGATAACTTCGTCATTGTAGAATGCTGGAACACCATAGCCTAAACGGGATACTTCGCAAGCGCGATATAAGAATTCCATTGGCGCATTTTGATGTACACGTACAGAGAAGGATGGAGCTGGTAAGCGAACGTGCGCTACTGCTTCCATACATATAAGATACTTCGTTTGTTGCATCTTTACCTTCAGAATCTTGACCACCTACGCAAAGGTTTTGGAATACTGCATAACCAGCGAAGGCTTGTGCAGAAATTTCATCACGGGTTTTTATTAATGTCGTTCAATTTAACCCAGATGCAGTCTACTAATTCTTGTGCTTTCACGCGATCGATTGGATCATCTTTTAGGTATGGATACATGTATTGGTCAAAACGGCCTGGGGAGATAGAGTGTCCATTGGACTCAATTTGAACCATGATTTGTAAGAACCAGAAAGATTGACATGCTTCCCAGAAGTTACGAGCGCCGAACTCAGGTACGCGATCACAGTTAGCAGCAATTTGTTGTAATTCTGCTTTACGAGTTGGGCAAGATGTTTGGCTTGCTAATTCACGAGCTTTTTCAGCATAGCGATGTGCGAATCGGATAGCTGCATTGTAGGAGATAATAACTGCATTGTAGAATTGTTTTTTCTTAATGCTGCTAGGATCATCTTCGTCTAATGCATGTAACGCTGTAATAGTTTCTTCTAATACACCACGGAAACCTTTTGCTAAGATTTTGCCGTAGTCTACATTTACGTGACCTACACCACCGAAGAAGTAGTTACCTACTGTGAATACACCATTAGCGATACAGTCTTTTGTATCTGGTTCCATATAAGAATCTGCTAAAGAGTGAGTTGTTTTGCCTTCCCAATATTTGAAAGCTTCATGCAATTCATGTTGTACTTTTTCAGAAATTTCGAATGGATCGGCCATACGTTTATGCATAGTATGGAACTCTTTTTCTACCCAGTCATAGGAGAACTCTGGACAAATTTCTGTGGAGCGTGGATTGATTGTGATTGAACCAACAACTAATTCATTGTCACGAACTGTAACTGGTAACTCGTTAAAGATTTTTCAACAGCTTTAGCACGGCGGATAATCGTAGGTTGCCCTTCGGTTTCCTTATAGGATTCTGTAATTAAAACTGCACGCTCTGATCTCGACCTGCGGTACAGCATCAATAATTACTTTTCTCAACTTTTCAATTCGTTCTGTTGGTTTACTAAATCCTCGTTCTAGCATGTGTTAACCTCCTTACAACGCAAAATATATACCATGCTACTGTTCCAACCATATATGCGGAAATGGAATACTGTGCATGCTTCTATAAGAAAATATTAACTATCATTTAGACTACGACTATTAATAATTTCACAATCCAATTATTGTGAAAATACAAACTACTCTGTATTAAAAATCCATAAATTATAATAGTTTTTCAAAAATGTAACATAATTCATCTATATTTTGGTACCCCTTGGTAATATTCAAACTTTATTACGGTACTAAATACACCTCTTATCTCTCTCTATTGCTCTATATTTTATTTCTCTTTATACTGAAATTAATTATATGCAGGAGGTGATTACCATGACATCCCATGCGGCTATATGTCTTTGGGAAACCAACCGTATTGCAGCTGAGGTTTGCCCTTACCGATAGGGGTTATTAAAAGACTATCCCTATATCATTTGTCAAACATTACCGTATATGTCCCTGGGCAAAGCTTTTCTTTTATTCTCATCGCAGATACAGATGTAGTACGAACAAATTGGACAAGTTTTAGCTAGCACCAAGCAGATTCAATACAAAACAATTACTGGAATACATCATGATGTACTTTCAGTATTTCAGTGTAAACAAAAAAATACCTAGCGTATCTCATCTAGGTATCTATGAATGTTCCACTACTGTGGCTGTATTTCATTTAGCAACCATCTGGCATGGCATCATCAAATTCATTTGTTAAGCCTGCAAATTGGAATTGGCCTCTGTGGTAAAAGTGTACTTACTGTTGCCGGTTCTTACAGCGATCTAAAAACAATTGAAAGTGAATTATCAAAACTCTATCCAAAAGATATTGTGAGCTATGCCACTATTTCAGAACCGTCAACAGAATTACTCACCTTATTATAGGAGGTTCCATGGAATCCATTCAATCTTTACTAAACAGCGCTCATACACTGTGGCGCCAAGGCAATGAACAAGGCATGATAGACTATTTAGAAAAAGCTATCCACCCTGTAGCCGGATACAAAAGAATCATAAAAACTGATCGAAATCTTAAATGAGTATAGCGGTTCTCTACGCAATGTAGGTCGTTATGACGAGGCTATTGCTGCTATCGATGAATCCCTACGCCTCTACGAACAAAGCGATACCTACACACCACAAACTTATGCGACAATTTTGATTAATCTAGGGCAATACGTACCGAGAGTCGTATTACGAAGCGAAACCCATCTATTAAAAAGCAAAGGATATCTTCCATTCTGTTGGAGATACATCCTATGCCTATATTGGATTACCTAATAACTTATCGCTTCTTTATCGTGACACAAATAATTATGAATCAGCCCATAAATTACAGCTAGAAGCAATTCATCTATTAGAAACCACAGAATATCAAGTTCCCCTAGCCATTAGCTATAATAATTTATATGAAATCAGCAAACACATAAAAGGAGCACGAGATCTTTCTCCACAAGTTTATCTAGATAAAGCTGCCTATATTTTTACGTCGTGAGGTGGGGAACAGAGCACCCTATGTATGCAGCCGTCTTGAATAATCGAGCTGACTATGAAATGGAACAACATCACTACGATGTGCTCTCAAGCTATATCGAGAAGCACTTCCTATTGTAAAACATAATTGCGTGTAGAAAGTCAAGCCTATCAATCTGTATTGCACAATCTTGAATATGTAAAAGACCTTATTAAAACACTGCAACAAGAGGTGCCCTGTCATCGCCAAACTGGCTTAGAACTAGGCAGAGAACTCGCTCACCAAGTAGCACAAGACATAGAGCTCAATCTACCTGACCTAGCACCCTATATGTGCTTAGCTTTGGTCGGCACAGGATCAGAATGTTTAGGCTTTGATGATGCCATCTCTGAAGACCACGACTTTACCAAGCGATGTCAGCTCTTCTTACCAGCTGATATCTATGCAGCTAATAAAGAAAGCCTTCAGTCCTACTTTAAGAACTATGCCTATGGCACAGTACAAATTGAATGTATATCTGAATTTTACCGTCGCTATACACTATATCCTGAAGGGCCTCAGTGTGAAAAAGAGTTTCGCCGTGTCCCACAAGACTTGTTGTGCACCGCCACAAATGGTGAAGTTTTCCTAGATAATTTTGGATTTTTTACACATATTCGCCAGCGATTATTAGCCTACTATCCAGAAGATATTCGCCTTCGTAAAATTGCCTATGAATTAAACCAATTGGCTCAATCTGGGCAGTATAACTCACCTCGTATGTTACAACGAGGCGACACCATTGCCGCAAGTTTAGCATTGCATCAATTTGTCCATCATTACATGCTACTCGTGCATTTATTCAACAAATCCTATGCGCCATTCTACAAATGGCTCTATCGCCATAGTTGTGCCCTTCCTGTCTTAGGAAATACGGTCAAACATGGGATTGTAGAATTACTAAATGCCCCTATTACAGATACAAAATCTCACATTGATCGCTTATGTAACTCTATTATTCAAGAGTTACAACGCAACGGCTTAACACAAGTCCTATTGATTTCTTAACCTATCAAGCTAAAGAAGTCATTCAATGCATTCAAGATCCACTTCTCCGTAAAGAAGATTCTTGGGTAGAATAGGAGTTTTATTATGAAAAGACGATTTAATTATTTCTATCATTCAACAAGAATGGCCTCTCTTCACCAGTACGCAAAATGTAGACCATCGCTCACCTTGCCAAGATCAAATGGCTAACTTCATTGTGTCACGCCATGCCTATTGGTCTATGTACTCTACACCAGTTTTACAATCCTATTTACACGATTTAGAAGTGGCACGCATGAAAGGACATAACTTAGTAACTTTCAAATATGGATATATGATGGAAAGCACTCATCCCGATGAATTTTTAGCCATAAAAGATAAATTACCATCTATTTCTAACGCAAAATTGTCTTTAGTGACTGCCATTGATGGCCCTGTATATGAAGTGGAAATTAGATATCCAAGTAGAAATGCCTGGATATGACACACACCATCGTCCTATCCAAGCAAAAAGATAATTCCCTGACTCATGCTTCTGTGAAACCCTATATGACTGGAGAATTACAGTCATATTCAGAAAACTACTTTAGAATGTATATTAGCTCATTTTTACAGTGTAGTAAAAACGATCTAAACCCTGTACAAGAATATCTAAAAAGCCCTACAAGCTGGAGCAAGAGTACACATATAATAAACACAAAAAGCCGTCACTATTGTGACGGCTTTTACTATATATGAGACTATCTAATTAGTCAATATGGATACCATGTGATTTCTTCAGCTAAACGTTTTCAACGCATCTACTGTACGAACGCCTGGTGTAATTTCAGATAATTTTACGCGGATGAAAGTGATTTTTCTTGTACCGCTGTAATAGTTTTGTAGTGAGGGTCAGCTTTAATTTTAGCTACCTTTTTCTTGAAATCATCATCGTTGCGGATGGAATTACCATAGTCAGGAATGATGATGTAATCAGGATTTTGTTGGACCACTAGTTTCCCAAGAACCTTTCGCCCAAGTTTTGTCTACCCTAAACCACTCATCACATTGTCAGCACCGATTAAACGCAATACAGTTCGTCGTGTAACCTTCAAATACTGTAAACGGTTGGCCATCTTGAGAGTCATATACAAAGACACGTTTATGTGGAAGGTCTTTCAATTTAGCTTATACTTTTTCTAAAATAGCACGTTGACCTTTTACCCATTCTTCTGCTTTTGCCTTTCACACCGAAGATTTTTCACCTAATTTAATCATATCTTTGAAAGTTAGTTTCTAAATCAGCTTGTGTAGATAATGCAGACTCTGGAACCCAAATATTTACTTTTTGAGCAATCATTTTATCTGCAGGGATACCTTCTTTACTAAAAGAATCTTCCCAACCTGTAGCGAAGTCAGGTTTTACAGACATAAACACTTCATAAGAAGGCCATTTTTCAGCTAATACTTTTACTTTGCCATAGCGCTTCTTGTAATGGTGGATAGATTTCTTCTTCTTTGAAAGCTGTACCTGCCATTTTATCTTCAAAGACCTAGTTGAAACATCATTTCTGTTGTAAATTGAGACATGGATACTGCATGTTTTGGCACTTCTTTCACAGCAAATTCTGTTTTGTTTTTCCTTCAAATGTTTGATGCCACGTTACTTCTGTACCAGTTTTAGCTTGCTCTTTTTCAGAACCACAGCCTGCCACTGCCAAGGCGCCACATACTAAAAGCTGTTAATACCGAAGCCTTTAGATTTTTCAATTACTTAACATAATCTTCCCTTTCTTACTAAATCTAGTAATACTAAATGATACACGCCATCTTCCATGGACACATGGAATGGCACTTCATAGGTTCTAGCAACTCTGGGTTAACACCTCTTGAGGTGTTCCCGTCTCACAATACTTTGCCATCTTTCATCAATACGATGTGATCGCAATAGCGCGCCGCTAGATTTAGGTCATGGAGAACTCACAATACTTGTGCCGAAAAAGTTTTGCAATTCTTTCATGAGTGCTACCTTGTATTTCATGTCTAGATGATTCGTTGGTTCATCTAACAGTACCTCTGTTTGTTGTGTCAATACTTTTCAATGAACACCGTTGCCGTTCTACCGCCGACAAATGTCCCATTTCTTCTTCTGCCAGTGAGATACACTTGAGTCATATAGGACTGGGCACATGTCAACGTCTTCTGTGTGTATAATTTCCAAAATGACTTTTATAAGGATATCGCCCCATAGCACAATATCTTTACTAAAAATCATCAATCATAGCATCATGCATTTGTGCTAGGACCGCCACTTTCGTGAAAAAGGTGGGCCCATCAATCCTTTGTAAAGGCACACCATCCAGTGTAATCGCATCGGTGGGATGCAATTGGCTTAAATGTCCCAAAAAGTGTCGATTTGCCGCATCCATTCGGTCGATGATAGCTGTCATCTTATGCGTTTGGAAATGTTGAGCTTTACGTCATCTAAAATTTGGTCGTTTTTCCATAGGAAAAGGACAATGAATTACCTCGTGCATAGTCCCTGCTTTCTACCCCTGATTGACGGTATCTTGTCACTGATAATCCAAATAAATAGTGATTGCCCTAGTAAGGACGTCAATACGCCGATAGGAATTTCTTCTGGACTATACATAGCCCGTGAAAGTACATCCGCCCATATCATTACAATACTGCCAATGAGTGGTGCAAAAATAAGTAATCGTCCATGTTTGGGGTCCTCTACCATGCGTGCTAAGTGCGGAATGATAAGGTCCATAAAGCCTAACGCCACTTTTTACACTAGTGGCAATAGTCACAGAGGATATCAATCACCATAGATAATTGTAAGGACTTTCACAGATAAGCCCATTTGTTCTGCTCTTGTTGCCCCTAATAAGAGGACGTCAAAATCCTGTTTATACATGTACATATAGAGCATCAACAAACCGATGATAATCGCTGTTAATGGTAAATCTCTCCACTGGATACCAAGCAAAACTACCGAGCAACAGAACATAGCACTTCGCACTTGTTATGCTTGCTCCATAAATAATCATCATCGTAATGGATGACACTCTGTCATCCCCATACGATTAAGATTAGTTTCACTGACTTTGACTACGCCCCACGCAGAGTAACACCAACAAGATGAAATACCGCTCCTAAGGCTGCAAAAGAATGGCACATTATAGGATGCCAAAATGGCAAGCCCCCATAATGATGCTAAAGACTGCCCTGTACTGACCCCTGACGAGACACCTAGTACATAGGGATCGTGGCTAGTGCATTTCGTGTTACCGTTTGCATCAATACCCCTACTAGGGATAATCCAATCCCTGTTAGTCGGAATACAACAATCTTGGCAATCGAATATCTTGCATCAATGGTGTCAACATATTCATCTCATCTGTTAGCAACTGGTAAATGCCCTGTTTCATATCCACTCCGGTATGAAAAGAAGCCCCCAAATTGAGGCTACTACGAGTGAAATGACCAGTAAGATCAGATAATCCTACAATTTTTAATTTCATGTTATACGCCCTTAACCGTACCCAATATACGCTTGGAGTTTCCCCTCACGAATGTCGATGCCTCCTACAGTGAGCTGACATACCTGCAGAGCTCTCTGTTTACATATATTACACTATGATTCTCGATTATAGTACAAATACCTGATGTTAACTTTACTTTTTGCAGAAAATACCTTAAACAATCTACTTTAATATTCTCCGTTCTAATAGTAGATGACGTATAGTCATGATGAGGACTCCTCCACAGCATACGAGGGCCCGCTATGGCGCATGACTTGTCGAGATCTTTTCTACACGATACGTGGGTGCATAACAATGCGTTTTACACATGGAACAAAAGCGTTTTCCTGTCTTTATGAGGACAGTGTTCAACTCTCATCTCCACGCACTTCATGACTCCGCACAGTCTGCTACAAAGTGCTCTCCTTTCGTTCCACTGATTGACCATGTGCAATAGATTTCTATCATACAGCGTACTGTTTTAATTCTACTAATCGCTCTTTCTGTATGAGACTTCTGTTGTTCTTTTTGGTTCTCTCATAGGTTATCTCTATTCATTTACGGTGTAATCAGCAAGAAATGTCATGACATTGCTATAAACATTGTAAAGTGGTGAGTTTAGCCACTCGAGTCTGCACGGCCACCATTATCAATTGATGCCCACACAGAAAAGGTAAGATGGAGCCCACGTAGGATAAAGTTGTCGTGCCTCTGGAGTACATAAGCGGTGCGCTGCTAAATGAGCTAAACCCGTAATCATCCCTTGAGTAATCCCCACTGGTAAAAGGAGAACAAAGCCCCTTTTCCCATGGAGGATGCCATGACCATCACGATACCGTCTAGAATACTTTTTCACCACCATCGTACTGTAATCGCCAGTCAAACCATCTTGAATAGACCCAATGACACCATGGCGCTTACGGTAAAATGTCATGGATGCCGTAATAAAATGCATTAGTAAACTGTGGGTCCCGACTGTTACCTGTTTTCAACTTCAACCATTCTCCAATGGACGTAATACGACGATCAGAAAAGTCGATGAGTTCTCCTATACATAGCCCCTAGTACCATAGAGATAATCATCATCATAGGTCCCTGTTGTATGCGAAACTGTCGCTAACAATCACTAGCATATATTGCATAGTGCCTCTGTCCTAATAGTAGGATAATGATGCCCACACACCATCATGAGCGTTTCTTTTTAAATTATCTTTCATGCGGTGTCGAATAAAAGAGTCCTAATAAGCTACCACAAATGATCTAACATCACATTAAGGATGGTTCCCCATACCATGCTGATTGGTTGTTCCTCATCTTTCTATGACTACACTATCGTCCCCATCCACTTCGTGCACACGAACTTGCACCGTTTCCAAGTGGGACGTAGGAATCATTTTTCGCCTACATAATCAGCTCGTGTGGTAGTGTCCTCGATGACCTCGATCCACTAGTACCAGCCAATTGGATGGCACTCGGTCTGCCCGCATCCATCAGGGCATTCAAAGGCGGAACGAATCGTTCTACCAGTGAATAATACATCATCCACTAAAGAAATTACGATACCTACCCAGTCGTATCCATCGTAAACGGAGCGTGCTGCAGCTTGATTGACCACGGTCATCATCGATATAAAGGAGACATCCATTGTTGCCACATCTACTTGAATCCTCTCAATAGCCTCATTTGAGCTTTGTAATCGTTTTGCTAGATGTACACCACGGCGCTCAATGCCGATGATTAAGGAAATTGGATAATCCTTTATTACGCTCTATTTTCATATCAATACGACGAATGGCTCGCATCATACCAGCTTCATCAATTAAGATACGTTCTTCCATAGTATCACTCCTTATCGATTATGCTCTTTCGCATATCCAATACATGCCAAGAAATCTTCCGGCAATGGCGCTTCAAAAATGTAATGCTTCCCCTGTGATAGGATGCTTTTCACAGATAATGTTTTAGAATGCAAAGCCTGCCCTACAATAGGAAAAATCCATTTTCCGGAAGTCATAGAACTGGATCATTCACCACAGGATGTCCAATATAGGCTAAACATGTACACGAATTTGGTGAGTTCTACCCGTTTCTAATTGGCATTCGATTAATGTATGCTTGCCATATCGTTCTAGCACACGGAAATGGGTCACTGCATCTTTACTATTTTCAAAAGACCACCGCCATTTTCATACGATCTAGGATGGCGCCGATAGGGGCCTTGATAGTCCTTTTTCTTCTGCAATATTGCCCTTGTACTAATGCATAATAGGTTCTTGTAGCACTATGTTCTTTCACTTGCTCTGCTAAACCCCAAATAGGGATTCATCATGTTTGGCCGCCATCATAACACCCGATGTATCCTTATCTAAGCGATGCACAATGCCAGGACGAATTTCTCCATTAATGCCAGATAAATCTTTACAATGAAAGAGAAGTGCATTTACCAAGGTTCCCGAATGAGTTACCCACCGCTGGATGTACCACCATACCACGCGCTTTATTGATGATAATCATATGAGAATCTTCAAATAGAATATCCAGTGGAATGTCCTCTGGTTCTACCTCTACTCCCTGCACCTCTGGGATGGTCACAAGAATTTCGCTAGATGATGATAGTTTCAAATTTGACTTCCCTGTTTTGCCATTCACTTGTACATGCCCCTCTTTCACTAAGGATTGTACATAGCTACGTGACTGCCCAAGCTCTTTCGTGAGGTACACATCTAATCGTGTACCCTCATCTTGAGCCTCTACTATATATTGTTTTGTTTCCATCATTTACCTCTACTGTTTCTGGCTTTCATAGGACCAAAAATATAGAATCAACAAAGGGACACCAATGCAAATACCAATATCCGCAATATTAAAGATCGGCCATACTCGGAAATCAAAGAAATCCACCACACCACCTAAGTACAAACGATCCCAGGCATTTCCCAAGGCACCGCCTAAGAGCGTACCCGTGCCAATCCGTGCATATAACGGTGCCCTAGCTAATTTCTTACGACCTACGTACATAGCGCCTAACAACAGTACCACGACTAATAACAATATCCATCGTTGGTGCATCAACATACCAAAAGCCGCTCCATGATTCACAATATAGGTCCAATGAAATACATCAGGTACAACTGGCACGGATTCGCCTAATCGAAAGTGGCTACCTACATACCATTTTGTGATTTGGTCAATCAAAAACGTTAGGATGCTTATGATATATATCATCGTTTACGTCCTCCACGGTCAGCCCATTGTTGTAATAAAGCGCCCTAAGTCCTGTTCTTTTTCTCGACGCTTTCCACCATTGCCTTTGTTTCTATCTCGCATAGGATTACCTTTTGAGCTTTTAAGTTTCGAGCCTGTTGTCTTTCGCCTGTTTGTTGTTCACCATTTTTATGTTGTGTATCTCGACGAGCATTTCCAGTACCATTACGTCTATGACCTTGGCGGTTTGGATCTTTTGGCTTTTCTCGTTTCATAGATAAACCAATACGATTCCGTTTCTGCATCGACAGAGATGATTTCCACTTCGATAATATCTCCTACTGCCAATACATCAGATGGGTGTTCATGGTAAGCGCAAAAACTCGCTTTTATGCAAAAGTCCATTGATTTTCACACCAAAAGTCTACAAAGGCATCAAAGTCTACCACATTATGGACGGTTCCTTTACGACGGTGCCCGACTTGAATATCTTCCAAACTCATAATTTGTTTACGAGTCATCGGTGCTGGTAAATCTTCCCGTGGGATCACGACCTGGTTTTTGCAAAGGCTTCTACAATATCTCGCACCGTAGGTACACCTGCTTCTAGCTGTTTTGCCAACTCTTCTACATTCACAGCTTGCAGTTTTCGCTTTGCCGTTTCCAACGTCGCTTTTATCTCGCAAATCTTCTAAGGACATGCCCAACTGTGTAAGCACGCCTTGGGCAATCTCATAGGACTCCGGATGAACTGGCGTCGCATCTGAGGGTTCTCCCTTTACCGATGCGCAAGAAACCTGCACATTGTGTAAAAGGCCGCAGGACCTAAACGAGCTACTTTCAATAATTGCTTACGACTTGTAAAACGCTCCATGTTCCTTCGATAAAGCAATAATATTATTTCGCCACTGTGCTAGAAATACCAGACACATGCTTCAATATAGCTGGAGACGCTGTATTGAGCTCTACCCCTCATGGTTTACCACCGTTTCTACCACCTGATCCAAGGTTGCGCCCAATTGTTTTTGATTCACATCATGTTGGTACTGACCTACACCAATTGATTTTGGGTCAATCTTCACAGATTCCGCCAATGGATCTTGTACACGACGTGCAATCGATACAGCACCACGAATAGATACATCTAAATCTGGCAATTTCTTCGATAGCCAACTTAGAAGCGGAGTATACAGAGGCTCCCGCTTCATTGGTAATAATATAATGACAATCCAATCCTTCTTCCACAATCATGGCGGATGTAAATTGTTCTGTTTCATAAGATGCCGTGCCATTACCGATAGAAATCAAAGGTAACACCATATTGGCGAATTTTTCTTAGCTAATTCTTGTTTGGCCCGCTCTGCTTGTTTATCACTCATCGTAAGATAGTACGCCCCATAATCTAGAACATTACCTTCCCTGTCGATGATGGCCATTTTACAACCTGTACGATATCCTGGGATCGAGCCCCATGATGACATGTCCGGATAAAGGTGCTTGCAGTAATAGATTGCGCAGGTTAGTCCCAAATACTTTAATAGCCTGCTCTTCTGCTTGCTCTGTCATAGCATTCCGAGTTTCACGCTCTAAGGATGGATATAATAGACGCTTATATCCATCAGCAATAGCTTCAGCAATATACGAATGTTCTACCCTAGTGTCACCTTGTACGGTATCTACCATGTATTGGATAAAGGTTTCATCTGGTACCACAAAGCTAACTTTTAGAGCTCCCAAGGTTTCCCCTCGGTTCATGGCCAATACACGATGAGATGGAACTTGACGAATGGGTTCCTTATATTCTTCATTGTACTGTAAGAATCCTTGGTTTACTTCCTCTTCACCCTACTAGCTCTGTTTTTCATATGTCCTGTTTCCCCACATAGCTTTACGCAAATATTGGCGAATATCTGCTCGTTCACTGGCTTCTTCTGCGACAATATCCATCGCTCCTTGTAAGGCATCTTCCACAGTCGGTACTTCTTCAGTAAGATACTCTGCCCCTAGTTGGCGTAACGCTTCTTCTGTAGCCATTGTGAACAATGCCTGTGCCAACGAGTTCCAAACCTACTATCTCTCGCCATAGAAGCACGTGTTCGTTTTTCGGACGGAACGGCAAATACAATCTTCTAACTCCTGTAATTTCATAGCTTTCGTCAATGGCTGAGGACAATTCTTCCGTCAATTTTCCCTGTTCTTCGATAGATTTTGTCACTTCTTCTTTACGTTGTAACAAATTGCGCAAATATTTCGTACGCTCTTCGATGTCACGCAATTGTTCATCTTTTAACTCACCAGTTACTTCTTTTCGATACCGTGCAATAAAATGGTACTGTATTGCCCTCATCTAATAAATGTGATGGCTGCTTCCACTTGATGCGGTCTTTACCCCTAACTCTTGGCTGCTATCACTACATGTATTTCCATTCTATTTCCGCCTTTCATAGGTTACAAAATCATAGGACAATCCTCTTGCCCCGCGCCGGGTATACGCTCTACTTCCATCCATTCTGGCTTTGTATGCTCCGTAAATGTCCCATCTCCTGTGAAAGCTCGGTGTAATCCGTCACGCTACAAACGATGCGCATAGGGTGCTAAGCTAGCATACGCCCTGGGCGCCTCCGATGCAGTACGCCAAATCTAAGTCCTTCGCCGCCTGAACCGCTATCCTCCGGACTGTAGAATACTCTCACACCTTCATGAGGTGGTACATAATCCAATTGAGAAGTAATGACCCAATGTTCCCGATTAGGCAACAAAAACGGCAAAGACTCTAATGTCTTTCCGTCCCATTATGATAACATGTCCCAGTCGTCCGCTGTTTTAAAATACGCTAAATCTTCTGGAATGCGCCAAATCAGCTGATTGTCCTTACCTATAACGCCATTCGCCGCCACTGCTACAATCATTGCTAACATATAAAACTCCTTATACAGCCACTGTCATAGATAGTTTCCCTAAATGCCCATAACCTTCTAAGGTGATATCTTCTGGTTTGAAATCATAGAAATTCTTAACATCCGGGTTTAATCGTAATACCGGAGCCTGGCTAGGAGCACTGCACGCTCTAATTGGTACGCGAAGCTTCTACATGATTCTCATAGATATGAGCATTATTGATGACATGCGTGAATTGTCCTGGCTCTAATCCAGAGACCTGGGCAATCATATGCACTAATGCAGCATATTGAGCCGTATGAAAGGCACACCTAATCCCATATCCCCACTGCGTTGTACAAGCATACAATTTAAGCGACCATTTGTGACATCCCGCAGCGTTTCATAGGCGCATGGTTGCAAGGCCATATCTGGCAAGTCCTCAATATTCCACAAAGTCACAATCATACGACGACTTTGAGGATCCTTTTGTAGCATATCCAATAAAGTGTCTAACTGTTTATATTTAGCAATTTTGGTATCAACATAGGCCTTACCGATTGTGCCATCTTCACGCATCCATTCATCCCAGACTTTTTACATTCGTAGCCTGCAATTGGCGCACATCATTAGATTGTAATTGCCAAATCCAAAGTAATTCTTTAATGGCCGTTTTGAATGCTACGAATTTCGTAGTTAAAATTGGAAATTCTTTTCCCAAATCAAACTGCATCACTTGATGCGGTAATTTATAGGTCGCAATGCCAGTACGATTATTGGCATAATACCCATTGTCTAATATATTGTCTATAATCTGTAAATATTGCGTATCTGCTAAACTCATCTATGCCTCCTTAAACTCGTAATAACTTTCAAAAATTCATTGCCATATGTTGCGTAGTTTCATATCTCTACACCTTTCACATTCGCCATATCTCCTAAAGGTCAATGGTTCTTTTTGCTACCATGTCCAGTAAGGTAGCGTCGAAAAATCATGAACGGTTTACTCCTTCTAGTTTTTGAAAGTTCCAATCGATGCACACGTAACGCCTCAAATAAGGAGTTATTCTTTGGTGGCTTTTGCCAGCGCCTGCTACATCTGACTGCACGTGCCTGTCATAGGGATCGATGTTCCCCTACCTCAATAGGACATCTTTTCTGCTGTGACCCGTCCTGGCCAATACTTCATGTCCTTGTTCCGTAACGGACAGAATCGGATGTTGCCCATCCCGAAGACGTAATCATATCCCATCGCCATTAAAGCGTTTAATAAAAGCCTTTTTACATCTTTATCTGCCCAGCGATTTAGCTTGCCGAATACGGATAAGCGGTGTAAACGAAACTTCTCAATACGCTCTGTCCGATTCCCACATAGGATATCTGCAATCATGGTCACCATATCGTTCTTCTGTATTCCAAATCATCCTCCAGTACGGCGGTCGCCTCGGCTGTCACATCCACCGCCACTCGTGGTTCATCGCAGGATACTGCAATGATGGCATTGATCCCACAGCACTTGTTCACCAAAATAGGACAACATGAAACTACGTAACACATCGGCGTGTAACAATAATCGATGTCATAGCCTGTAGCATATTCCATCCATTCCGTTGTCGTTCTGGTGGCGATCACTTTGGCTCATATATATTGATGCACTGCACATCTTGCCCATTGTAAGAGCAAAGCTACAATCTGCATGAGCTCCATCCCGTCCAGCACGGCCGGCCTCTTGTAATAACTTTCCATATTACGTGGCATTTGGTAATGGATCGCATAGCGCACATTACTTTTTATCGATGCCCATCCCAAAATGCGTTGAGTGGCTACCATGACTTGCACGTCATCAAAGGCGTACCGATTCTGCTTGGTACTTACGCTCTTCATCAGATAAACCACCAGTGGTAATAGCCTGCTTTCACGCCGTATCACAATAGCTCACGATATACCTTTTTCCACATTCGCCCTAGTGGCGCAACAGACAATCCCTACATCATTCGGATTGTGTGGCACATAATCCCGTACATATTCCGTCGCTTACTTTTCGTGGATGACAGTACGCTAAATTAGGACGATCGAATCCGTAATATGCACACGAGCATTCTCCAATCCCTAAGAGCTGTTTCATATCACGTTCTACTTCTTCCATAGCACTGGCTGTAAAAGCCCCTACTACAGGTCTATGAGTAAGCTCTTAATAAAAGGTCCTATCGCCGTAAAAGAGGGCCTAAAATCATGGCCCCATTGTGACACACAATGGGCTTCATCAATGATTACTTGGCTAATTGGTAACCTTCTAAGAAATTCACAGAACCCTTCTGACTCTAATTTTTCTGGCGCCAAGTATAATAATTTAATCCGTCCTTCCCTTAGGTAGTGAGAATTTTTATTTTGTTCCTCTCGACTGAGGTACTATTCATATACGCTGCTGGCATACCTTGTTCTTTCAAAGTATCCACTGATCTTGCATCAAAGGAAATCAACGGAGAAAAACAATGGTAATGCCCGCCTTTAGCATAGCAGAATCTGAAAGCAAATCGATTTACCTGCCCCCGTAGGCATGATTCCTAGCACATCTTGATTCTCTAATAAAGCTGTAACAGGTACCTCCTGAGCAGGGCGAAAATTGGAATATCCATAAAAATGTTGCAATGCTCGTAATGCTCTAGCATCCTATGTCTTTCCTCCTCTCTAAGTGTTTATTCATCTAATTGTATCTATATATTATACCATTTTTATAGGGTTAGTATAAACTATTTGAACTAGAACTATCCTTTCTTGTCCTCCGTCATTTGTCATCGATAGTCCACCTCTACTAGTACCATTCCAACTAATTTATTCACTTTATATAAGAGCACTTCTAATTCATAGATATTTCGTTTACTTATTTTCTTTTGTTGCTGCATCATCACTATCAGATAGTTAGGATAAACATACTATTACCGCATTCACTTACTACTGTTACCACGCTATTATACTTTAACTTGATGTAATGGTCTACCGCGTAAACCTATATACCTAAATTACTATTACCATGCCATTACGCTCTTTATACAATACGTATTGATACATAGTCCAATACGTTTACAAAAAAATGTTGGCACCACTCCCGAAGGAGTAGCCCCAACATTTTGTTTACTATGAGTATGTAATTATAAAATATGCATGCGTTCTGATGCGTCGAACTCCGCTTGGATTTCTTTGCTTGGCTCATGATCCAACAGCTAACCACAAAGATAGCAATGGTAGATAAGATGAAGCCGGTACGATTTCATACAAAGCCGAACCAACCAAATTGTTTCCATACAAGAACGGTGATACCACCCACTAAGATGCCTGCGATACAGCCTTTTCAGAGTCATGCGTTTCCAAATCAAAGAGATTAAGATCGCATGGGGCCAGCAGCGCCCAAACCCTGCCCATGCATGAGGCAACCATCGTCAAGATGTAGCTTTTGTGGATTCACTGCCATCACGATGGCAATAGCCGATCAATCAATGACCGTTGCACGGCTTACCATTACTAGATTCACGGTCCCCTGCATCACGAGCAAACACATTGCGAGTACAAATCTTGAGGACACAGAAAGAGGCTCTACCAATAATTGCGCAGATGCTGTACTCATGATTGCACCAATGACGGCGGACCAAATTAAACCAGCAATGAATGGACTAAATAAACTTTCACTCATCACCAGGGATACTGTTTCTGCATCAGCATCTACTAACGGTGTTGTTAAATATACTTTACCAACAAGACGCACAGCCACCGCAGCCAACAAGGAGATAACTAGCCCAAATCAGCAGCGATATTCATTTAGCTGTCAACTCTTTCGCATCGAGAGTGCCGTGAAAACGCACTAATATGTGCGGTTGACGAAAATACAGGCCCCACCTAAACTAGAAATAATACCTACTACCAGGTGAAAGTATCTTGTTCCGGTCCCCAAATGGACAAGCCGCCAGACTCAGTAGCAATTAAGTTTGCACCGTTTCTGGGACCACCTAAATACATAGCTGCTGTCACAGGTACTAGCAAGATGGCGAAAGACATCATCATCCCTTGGACACAGTCCGTCCAACTTACGGCTAAGAAACCACCTAAGAAGGTGTAAAAGATAACTACCCCTGCTGTAATAAAGAGAGGTCATATGGTCAAGCCAAAGATAGTATTAAATAATTTACCACCTGCCACGAATCCAGATGACGTGTAAATTAAGAAGAAAATATACGATGAGATAGCAGACACAACCGGCACAATTCTTGATGTATCATGACGGTTTTTCAAGTAATCCGGTATGGTTAAACTGTTATTCGCTACCTCTGTGTAATTGCGTAATCGTTTCGACTACGAAATAGCTAGTTCAACCACGTCCCCAAGGCCAAACCAATGGCAATCCATAACGCAGATATCCCTGTTGAGTAGGCAAATTCAGGTAAACCCATCAACATCCATCCACTCATATCAGAGGCTTCTGCACTCATGGACGTGATGCATGGGCCTAGCTGGCGACCTCCTAAAATATAGTCGTCTAAGCTGTTAGACTTGCGGTAATAATATACCCCGATGTACATCATGAGACCTAAATACAAAAGCAAAATGCAATCACTTCAAATATTGTTGACCTACTCCTCCTTTCCTGATCCTCTTACCTTTACTTATAATTCTATAGATCATTCAGCATTAATCTTTTCTATTATATCATAGTTATATATATATCGTCTTTCACTGATTTTCCGCCAAAAATAAACGCTTTGTATAAAACAAAGCGAGTGTTATCATTAATCTATGTAAATAGACAATGAAAATACCTAACATGAGGACTACCACTCCTCAGCGTTGAGGCATCGTCTTTTCATTCCTCAGATGGGCCTAACGCCGAACACGTTGATGGCTCTCCTTTTCTTAGCTATATTATATCACAAAACTAATCTCTAGTCAATTTATGTTCCATATATTTTACATGCCCGAAGGAGCGATTAGCTATGAATGTCAACTTCTATGAACAACTACAACTCACGTCCTCCACTTTCTACAACTGATTTTCACGCCGGATGAGTTAGATTCTCTTACAAGGGGTAAAAGAGCAGAAAATGGAAGAGTGCGACCTGCTAAAAATTTTTACTACTTTATTAGAGATAATGTAAACCAGCGCCAAGCACCTAATTATAGTTTATTCTTACAAGAATTTCCTACAGTATACGGAAAATACATATAGGTTTTTAATCAAAAAGGACCCCGCAGGGTCCTTTTTACATTTTCACATATTCTTATCGTTTAATGTTATAGAACACATCGCTACCACGGTATTGCGCCGTTTTCTGCCAACATATCTTCAATGCGAAGTAATTGGTTGTTTCGCTACGCGTTCCGGAACGAGCTGGGGCACCAGTTTTTGATTTGTCCAGCATTAACTGCTACGCAATATCGGCAATTGTGGAATCTTCTGTTTCACCGGAGCGGTGAGAGATTACAGCCGTATAGCCTGCACGTTTTGCCATTTCAATAGCATCGAATGTTTCTGTCAATGTACCAATTTGGTTGACTTTGATTAAGATTGCATTCGCTGTATCTTCTTTGATACCACGGGACAAAGCGTTCTGTGATTCGTTACGAATAAATCATCACCTACTAATTGAACAGTCTTGCCAAAGGCGATCATCAATAGTTTCATCCTTCAATCTTCTTCTGCTAACCATCTTCAATGGAGTAGATTGGATATTTTTCACAAAGTTCTGCATAGTATTCTACCATTTTCCGCAGCTGTTTTTACTTTTCCTTCACCAGCTAAGTGGTATTTACCGTCTTTGTAGAACTCAGAAGATGCCGCATCGATAGCAAATACAATATCTTTACCTACTACAAGACCTGCTTTTTCAATCCTTCTGTAATGACTTGTAATGCTTCTTCGTTGGAACCTAAGTTGAGGAGCAAAACCACCTTCGTCACCTACACCAGTATGCCAATCGTACTTTCAATACAGATTTCAATGTATGATATACTTCTGCACAATAGCGCAATGCTTCTATAAAGCTAAAAGCCTCATGAAGGAGTGATACTGTGTGTGTGTATTAACTAGCACACCTTGTGCCTGGCCTTGTGCCCTTGTGTGTATATATATATATATATATGTATGCCTTGCC
>BNJS01003814.1_pt1:0-135000 | contig 142369 bp, 210 predicted proteins | sample 8540461 | NCBI WGS metagenome assembly BNJS01 (sample SAMD00202454, study PRJDB9452) | human saliva metagenome | isolation source: human saliva | place: Japan
AACAATGGGACAGAAATTAGAGGTAAGATACGGGCTGTTCATGGCGGTGTCCATGGTGGTCGGACAGATGGTAGGTTCTGGTATTTTCTTCAAAGTAGATGATGTTTTAGCCTCCACCAATGGCAATATTTATGCAGGTGTGATGGGCTTTTATCATCGTGGGAATCAGTGTAGTTTTTTTCAGCGGCATCTATGGCGAATTATGCCATTTTTCTCTCCGAAAGAAGGCGGAGTCCTTCATTATGTGGAATTTCGCTATGGGAAAAGAGCTGCAGCTTATGTGGGCTGGGTTTATTTCATTATGTTTTTACCTTTGTTGGCGGGAGTATTTGCTCACTGTATCAGGGCATTTACATCTCACTTTCCTTTGCGGAGTTTATCATTTTGAACCTAATTTTCCTGCACTATTCACTGATAGGCTGGTGCAATGGAGTCATATTTTTTTATTCCTTAATATTTTTCAGACCAAAATCTAGCGGTGTTTTTTTACAATTAACTGCGGTATTTAAAGCTGTTTCCGCTCATTTTTCATTGCTGCTATTTGGAATTATCAGCCTTGTAGGAAATGATACTGAAATGCTGAAATCAAACTGAAAATCAAGCGGTAATTTCTTCCAATGAAAACTAACTTTTGGCTTTTTAGTGGGAGCAAGTTTCATTCCTATCGCCTTTTTCTATGGATGGGTGGTATATCGCGATGCAAATTTCTGGAGAAATCAAAGACTCACAGAAAAACCTCCCAAAAAGCTTTTAATATCAGGGACTTTGATAGTCTTGGTGGTTTATGTTTTTTTATTATTTAGAATTGTCTCCAAAATGAGCAGTGATGAAATACGGCAGCTGGGCGACACCTACATCATCGAATTTTCAAGAAAAATTTCCTCCGAAGCAGGAGCGATAGCCATACAGCTATTCATAATTATCTCTGTATTAGGAACTTGCAATGGACTTGTTCTCGCAAATACCCGCGCTCCTTACCAGTTCTACAATCTAGAATATTCTAAAAATTCCTGAATCTAGGGTAATATCAGCAAAGAGAACTGGAATGCCCGTAAATAGCGCTTTGGTAGGCTTTGGGCTGATGAGCTATTTATCTTTTTATTTTTTTATTTATCTAATACCAATCCATTCCTAAAAGAACTGAAATTACGACATATCAGCCATTCCTATTCTGTTTCATTTATGTGGTTAATTTTTTTGTTTGTATTTAGGGACTTTTTTAAATTGTTTAGAGAGCATTTACTAAAAATAAAACCCTGAAATACACCATGCTGCTTTTTGCTCTGATAGGGAACTTGTGTGGTTTTAGCAGGGACACTTTCTTCTCCTAATGGATTGTCCTATTTAGTAATCGCCGTACTCTTTATTTTACTCGGAAAAATTAGGCGTAAAGTAAAAAGAAAATAAAAACACTACTAAAATTTTAGTAGTGTTTCTTTTTATTGATTAGTGAAATTCATAATCTTTATCCATCACAAAAAGTCTCCATAAACTTGGTTGTGTAATTTCCAGCTAGGAAATCAGGATTGTCCATCAGCTGTCTGTGGAAAGGAATCAGTAGTTTTTCACTCCTTCTATATAAAACTCATCCAAAGACCTTTTCATTTTAGCAATAGCCTCTTCTCTGGTCTGTGCTGTGATGATGAGCTTAGCTATCATAGAATCATAGTTTGGTGGAATTGTATAGCCAGCATACACATGCGTATCCACTCTCACACCATGTCCGCCAGGGATATTAAGCTGAGTGATTTTTCCCAGGTGCAGGTCTAAAATCAGAATATGGATCTTCCGCATTGATTCTACATTCTATAGAATATAATTTTTGGATAATAGTTCTTTCCAAGAATTTTTCTCCTGCTGCTAATAAAAATCTGCTCACGGATAAGGTCATAATCTATAACCTGCTCTGTGATAGGGTGTTCCACCTGAATACGAGTATTCATCTCCATGAAATAGAAATTTCTGTGTTTATCAACCAAAAATTCTATCGTTCCCTACTCCCTTCATATCCAATATATTCTGCTGCTTTTTACAGCTGCATTTCCCATTTTTTTCACGAAGTTCATCCGTCATAAAAGGAGACGGCGTTTCTTCTATCAATTTTTTTGATTTCTTCTCTGGATAGAGCAGTCTCTTTCTGATAAATGGCAAGCTCTTACCATATCTATCTCCAGCAATCTGGAATTCTATGTGTCTTGGCTCTTCTATCAGTTTTTCCATGTACATTCCACCATTCCCAAAAGCTGCTAAAAGCCTCTTGAATAGTAGAATCCCAACTTTCTCTAAGCTCTTCTTTGCTCCAGATGGCACGCATTCCCTTTACCACCACCACCTGCAGTAGCTTTTTATCATTACAGGATAGCCGATTTCTTCAGCAATTTTTTCAGCTTCTTCCAGAGACTCTACAAGTCCCATCAGACCCAGGAACACAAGGAATTCCAGCTGCTTTCATTGTTGCTTTCGCAGTGGCTTTGTCTCCCATTTTTTCTATCTGCTCTGGTGTAGCACCGATGAATTTTATTCCATTTTTCTGACAAATTCTAGAAAAATTGGCATTTTCAGCCAAAAATCCATACCCTGGGTGAATAGCATCTGCATTTGTGATTTCTGCTGCTGCAATGATGTTAGGAATTTTCAGATAAGAATCCTTACTCGCCGCAGGACCTATACATACCGCTTCATCCGCAAATCTTACATGCAGACTATCTTTATCCGCGATTGAGTAGACTGCTACTGTTTTGATTCCCATCTCTTTACAAGTTCTGAGAATTCTCATCGCAATCTCTCCACGATTGGCAATTAATATCTTTTTAAACATTGTTTTTCTGTTTATCAATTACAATAAATAGAGTAATTTACGATGGGATCTACTAAGAATAATGGCTGGTCGTACTCTACAGGAGATGCATCATCCACCAAAATTTTCACGATTTTTCCACTCACTTCAGACTCTATCTGATTGAATAACTTCATAGCTTCTACCACACAAACTACTGTTCCTTCTGTGATTTCGCTTCCTACACTCACGAAAGGATCTTTGTCTGGAGCTGGTTTTCTATAGAAAGTACCAATGATAGGAGATTTTATTGTAATATATTTACCATTTTCTGCAGATTCTGCTGAGTTTGCAGAAGATTTCCTGCTCTGGCTGTGCAACAGGAGCTGCATTTACCACTGGTTGAACTTGTGTCATCTGTGGCGTTGTCACCACCGTACCAAATGTATGATTGGTAATATTGATTTCAAAATCCTTAGTTTTGTATTTTCACTCCAGCTACATCAGCCTTTGAAACAAATTTAATAAGGTTTTTGTAAGTCTTTAATATCCATAAAAAAATGATTTTTATTATTCAAATATAGTAAATAAAACACAAAAAAACCATTCACTTTTCGTAAAAAGAATGGTTCTATATTTCTACCGTGATTTTTGGGGATTTTTACCAAAAATCTATCGTTATTCTGCAGATTCTACTTCTTTTTCAAGAACTACTTTACCTCTGTAGTAAAGTTTTCCTTCATGCCAGTGAGCTCTGTGATATAGGTGTAATTCACCTGTTGTAGCATCTTTTGCCAATTGAGGAACTACTGCTTTGTAGTGAGTTCTTCTTTTATCTCTTCTTGTAGATGACTGTCTTCTTTTTAGGATGTGCCATTTCTAATAATTTTTAGCTTTTTATATTAACTTTTTACTTTTCTCAATTTATTCAACGCTTCCCATCTTGGATCTATGTCTTCATCATCCGCCTTTTCTTCATTTATTTTAGGACTGAATTTATCTAGTAAATCCTGAAATTCTTCGTTTTCTAGCGCAGCAGGAGATACTTTCTTCATAGGAATAGCAAGAACCACTGCTTCGTAGATAAACTGAGCAATATTGAACTCACTATAGTGATGAGGAATTGTAATGATCTCTTCATTACTATCATCATATTCTTCTCCGAACTTTACTAAGAATTTTTATTTCATTGTTTATTGGATACTGGAATTTTTCATTGCTGATATCACAAGTCAAATCCACTGTTCCCGAAACAGAAATTACAAAATCCAAAAAAAGTAGAATGCTTTTCAAGTAAAACTTTACTAACTATTTTGGCATTTTCAAATTCTTCTTCAGCCTCAAATAAATCAAAGAACCGCTGATCAACACAGAACTCAAACTCATGTTTTCCTTGTTTTAGACCAGAAAAAAACTGATGTCATAGTTTCTATATTTGTCCATAATAGGTTTGCAAAAGTACTTTTTCTAAAATAACAAAATTATCTATCAAAAAAAGTTACTTTCTTTTAAATTTCAACAATAAAACATTGTCTTTATACAACTCCAAAGAGGTTTCGCTGATTACATATTTATTCACTTTTTCAAGTAAATTTAGATAATCTTCCTCCACAGAGATATTCTCACAAAGCATTTCGTGTTGCTCCTATACTTTTTCACTTGAAAAGTGCCTTTTTGGATGTGTAGTTAATTCCGAAAAAAATAATTATTACATCCCAGAAAAACCTGATACTCTGCCCTTTTGCAATTTCTAAAGTAATTCCAGAGTTTGTCTTAGAATTTTTCCTCCAAAAACCCAACTGGTATTATTCAACTGTATACTCTCTTTTTCCCTGCAACAGACGCATTAGAACAAGACAATGACAGGATAAGCATAGCTGCTAATGAAATTATTTTTCATAATTTGTGTTTTTATGAACGAAGTTCTGCATTAAACTGTTTCTTGAAAACATTTCACCAAAGAATCCATCACCTGCGCTATTTCCTTCTCTTCCATTGTTTTTTCTTCGTTAAGAAGCTCAAAAACTCAATGCATAAGATTTCTTATTCTCAGGAAGGTTTTTTCCTTCATACACATCAAATAGATTGATGCTTTTTCAAGAATGGAGATTCATTGTTTTTTTAGCAGCATTATAGAGCTGTGTATATAGCACAGACTTATCTACCAACAGCGCCAAATCCCTTCTTGTTTTATTAAATTTAGGAATATCTTTGAAATCGTAAATTCTCTGTTTTACGAAGATTCTGACATTCTTCAAGTCTCTATTTCTGCATAGAAATGCTGCTTGGTCTATATCAAATTTTTTCAGCATTTGTGGACTTACTTTTTCCGAGTCTTGCAACAGTTTTTCCCTTCAACTGAAAAATTCTATCGCATCCGAGAAAACGAGCCATCCTGCAATGGTTTTTCAATGATATCAAAAATTCAATTTATCTAAAAGCAGAGAAACATACGCTTTTCAAATGATAGAAAACTCGTGCTATCCTTTCGGCAGAAGCCAGTTTTCAGAATGATTTCTTCCCTGAAACTAAAATCGCCATCTGCTTTTCTCTCCTCGTATTTTTCCTTTTTTTATGATAAATTTTTACCAAGTTCGAAATTTGATATCTGCATTTTTCTGTTGATGTTATAAACAGCATTCTCCAAAAAGCCCTTCCAATAAAGACTTTTCTCATAAATGCCAAATCACCGCTCAATGGATTTAACAGCTTTCACAGCATCCGTTTCGTCCTCCACCGAAGTAAGGGAATTATTCATCACCTCATAAAATCCATTCGCCTGAAGCGCCCTTGCCCACTCGTTTTTCCAATCCATCTTGGTCATCAAAACTCAATTTCACTGGCGTAAAAGGAAATTTTCTGCGGAGCATCTATCTTATTATACCCATAAATTCTGAGAATTTCCTCTATCACATCTATTTCTCTGGTAACATCCGCTCTGTAATTCGGCACCAAAAGTTCTAGTCCATCAGTAATTTCGTTAAGAGGTTCTATTTCCAAAGATTTCAAAATTTCTTTTACTTTTTCCTCTATGGATTTTTATTCCCTAAAATTTGATCCAATTTAGAATATCTAAAAATCACATTGTGAGGTTTTTATTTTTTTCAGGATAATGCTCTATGTATCCTCCCACCAATGTCGCTCCTGTCAATTCCTGTAACAACTTTTCACTGCCAAGAAATAGTGGTTTTAGTATTATTCGGGATCTACTCTCTCTCAAAACGGAAAGAAGCATCGGTATTCAGTCCATGGAATTTCGCTCCTTTACGAACAGCAACAGGATTAAAAGTAAGCACTTTCCAAGAAAAATAGACTGTGTCTGCTCAGAAACTCCACTATCCAGCCCACCAAAAACCCCAGCGATGCAGAGCGGTTTCTGATTTCCATCTTTTATCATGATTTCCTCTCCATTCAGTGTTCTCTCCACTCCGTCCAGCGTAGTGAATTTCGTTCCCTGCGGGCTGTTTCCTACGATTATTTTTATTTACCTCAATTTTATCTAAATCAAAAGCATGAAGCGGCTGTCCCATAAGCATGAAGAATGTAGTTGGTAACATCCACCACATTATTTATCGGTGCTAGACCTATCGCTTTTCAGTCTGTTTTTTTCAGCCATTCTGGAGATTCTCCTACTTTTTATATTTTTCAAAACAGCACCAATGTATCTCGGCGCCAAAGTCATTATTTTTCTACCTCAACAGAAAAAGTTATGCTCTCCTTCTGATTCAGCAGCATAAGTTTCCATCTTAACAAGCTCAGAATCAATCCCATTACAAGACAAAAACGCGTGTAAATCTCTCGCTACACCATAGTGGGAGATAGCATCGGTTCTGTTAGGCGTCAGTCCTATTTCATAAACCTCATCTTGCTGAATATCATAGTAATCCGCAAGTGGTTTTTCCTACTTCATGAGTTTCATCCAAGACCATGATTCCAGCATGGCTGTCGCCCCAGACCTATTTCATCCTCCGCACAAATCATCCCTTCGAAACCTCACCTCTGATTTTTAGTTCTGTTAATCGTAAAAAGAACCTCCATTTTTATCAAACAAAGTAGTCCCCTACCACAGCCACTGCAACTATCTGTCCCTGCAGCCACATTAGGAGCTCCGCAGACGATATTTAGAATCGTTCCGTTTCCTACATCTACAGTGGTTTTACTTAGTTTATCAGCGTTTGGATGTTTTTTTCGCAGGTTAAAACCTTACCCTACAACGATGCCTTCCAAACTTCCTTTGATGGTTTCAAATTTATCTATTCCCTCTACTTCCAAACCTATGTCCGTGAGGTAAAGTTCCTGTTTTTTTCTGAATTTAAATCTGTGCTAATGTAATCTTTAAGCCAATTATTCGAAATCTTCATTGAAATATAAATATTTAAAAAAAGGAGATGCAAAGGTCTTTTTACTCTACATCTCGTTTATTTTTATTTTGTTAATTTAAACCTATTACCGGCATAGACAGCATGAGTATTTGTTCTTCCTCATCCAGTCCGTCGGCTGGCTCTACAATTCCCTGGTCTATTTGCCTGAGACATTCTCATGATAATATCATCCGAATCTAGAACCGCCAGCATTTCTGTCAAGAATTTTTGAGCTGTATCCTATATTGATATCCTCTCCTGAGTAGTCGCATGGTATCTGCATATCTGCTTTATTCGCATACTCTACATCTTCTGCGTGAAGGTAAAGAATATTTCCTGACAGCTTAAATCTTACCTGACTGGTAGATTTGCTGGCAAAAACAGATGCTCTTCTTGATAGAACTTAATAGAAAGCGCTCTATTTATAGTCAGTACATTAGGATTTTTCCTTAGGAATTACGGCGTTATAGTTAGGATATTTTCCATCTATCAAACGACAAATCCATATGCTCCTTGAAGGAAAAATCTCGCCATGTTTTTCATTAAACTCTATAACCACCTCATCATCTGCACTTGTCAGAATATTTTTTAAAAGATACTTAGTGGTTTTTTTAGGCATAATGAACTCCATCGGCTCACTATTTTTAATGTCTGTTCTTTTTATAAACTACCAATCTATGAGAATCCGTTGCTACAAAATTAGCTTCTTCCTCTCCAAACTGGAAAAAAACACCCGTCATCACAGGACGAAGCGTATCGTTACTTGTCGCAAAAAGCGTTTTTAGAAAAGAGCCTCTGCAAGAATTCCTGATGAAATAGTAACTTTTTGTGCAGAATTAAATTCAGCCAGCTCTGGATATTCTTCTGCATTATCCAACGCTATGAAATAGTTGTCCTTCTCATCCAAAATCTCTAAAATTCCTCCTCCATTTTCATTTCGGCTTCACCAAAAAAAGTAAGAGGCTGATCACCAAATGTTTTTTTATCGCATCCTGAAACATCTTAGCAGGAACCGCTATTTTACCATTGCTCTCGGACTTAACCGCCAAAAGATGTCAAAAGAGTAGTTTCTCCGTCTGATGCTGTGATTTTTAAGCAAATTATTTTCTAACTCAAAAAGGAAAATTCTCAATATCGGTCTGGATTGTGAACTAGATATCACACCACTTACCGTATTTAAAAGCTTTTTGTAACTCGCCACTTGTGACAATAAATTTCATAATAATAACTAATTGAGCAGACAAAGGTAGTAATTTATCGGTAAAAAAATAAAATTTATTTAATTTTATTTCGGTTTAGAAATCTAAATAGCAGCCCATTGAGACTGCTATTCTAAATTATTTAGTTTTCGAGAACTTGTTTTCACTTTTTTTCTATTTTTCGCTTCCAGTTCCTTTTTTTCTTTCTCTTCATCGATTATTCCCTCTCTCTAAAGTCAAAAATTCTCAGAAAAAAATTTCGGAAGAGAAAAATCCTCTATCACATCGCCTCCATTGTATGGGAATCTGGCCTTTTGCAGTTTCCAAGATTGTAAGACCTCCTCGGCCCCTGGTGCCGTAGCCGTGAGGAAAACTTTTTATCACCAAAAAGCACTTCTGTTTGGAATTCTTGATATCCAGTCAAAAAAATATTTTTTTGAAAGCCGTAGAATAAGATCCGTTATATTCCGCCAAAGGAAATAATGAGCAGATCCGTTCCATCTATTTTCGCTGCAAAAATCCTCTGCCAGTTTAGGAACTCCACCGCTCACCTCTCGGTCTATGCTGTAAATAGGCATTTCGTAATCATTAATATCAAGAAGCTCTACATCATGCCCTTCAAATTTACCTGAAATATGGGAAACCAACTGTTTATTGATAGAATTAGAATGATTACTCGCTGCAAATGCTAATATTTTTCATATTTTTTTAATTTTTAAAATTGACGAAACAAAAAGTATAGGTTTTAATTTTTATTGAAAATTGATTTATGTTAATAAAGACAAAAGACCATCAAAAATTGACAGTCTTTTTGTTTTTAACTTATGAAAAAGATTATTTTATTCATCATCTTCATCGTCTGCTCCTGCAGCACCTGCGTTTTTCATCGCATTTCTAGACATCTTCACAGCTGCGATTACAGCGTTGTCTGGATGTAAGAATGTGTACGCATCAGTTTTGATGTCTCCTACATAAAACTTTTGTTACCAATTTCTAAGTGGAGTCACATCTACCACGATTTCATCTGGTAAATTAGCAGGAACTGCTTTTTAATTTCAGTTTTCTGAATGATTGTCTAAGAACACCACCCTGCTACAACACCTTTAGCACGACCTGTAATTTTCACAGGAACTTCCATTACTACTGGTTTGTCAGCACTCAATTGGTAGAAATCACATGCAGGATTCTATCTGTAATTGGGTGAAACTGGATGTCTTGTAATACTGCTGGAATAGTCTGTCCACCCTACCTCAATAGATACCGTGTGTATTTCCTCAGGAGTGTAAACCAAGTTTTTGAAAGATTTCTCTTCTGTAGAGAAATGTAATGGTTCTTTACCTCCATAAACAACACAAGGAACTAATTCAGCATCGCGTAGAGCTTTTTGTAGATTTTTTTACCCACGCTTTCTCTTTTTCTGTCCTTGAATTGTAATAGATTTCATTTTATAAAAATTTAATTATTTTAAAATATAAACTTGTCATTGATGGATTTCTTGTTATGAACAAGATTCATCACATCTGCAAATAACGGGGCGCAAGATAGCACTTTTATTTTTAGATGACAAACTGTTTTTTAAGAGGAATTGAATCTGTGATGATAATTTCCTGCAATTTAGACTTCTCTATATTCTCATAAGCCTTTCCAGAAAGGACTCCGTGAGTAGCGATAGCTCTTACGCTTTTTGCTCCTCTTTCCATGATGATATCCGCAGCCTTGCAGAGTGTCCCTGCTGTATCTACCATATCATCCACCAAAATCACATTTCTGCCTTCCACATTACCAATGAGGGTCATTTCCGCCACTTCGTTCGCTTTTTCTTCTTTCTTTGTAGCAAATGGTAACCTCTGCTCCTAAATGATTGGCATAGTTTTTTAGCTCTTTTTAGCTCCTCCCATATCTGGTGATGCAATTGTCAAATCACCTAAATTTAAAGACCTTATATAATCCACAAAAAAATAGCAGATGCATAAAGGTGGTCTACTGGAATTTCAAAGAAACCTTGAATTTGGTCAGCATGCAGATCCATGGTCATCACTCTGGTCGCACCTGCCGTTGTCAAAAGATTCGCTACCAGTTTTGCTCCTATTGGAGCTCTCGGTTTGTCTTTCCTGTCTTGTCTTGCCAGACCAAAAATACGGAAGAACTACCGTAATGTTCTTTGCAGAAGCTCTTTTAGCTGCATCTATCATAAGCAGAAGCTCTAAAAAGATTATCCGCTGGAGGGAATGTAGAACCTATTAAAAAGACCCTTCCGCCTCTTACGGACTGGTCTAAAACTGGTTCGAATTCACCATCACTAAATTGTTGAAATTGATTTTTCCTAATTCCTGCCCATAGTGATGAGCAATCTTTTTCAGCCAACTGTCTACTTGTTCTAGTGCTGAATAAATAAGATGTTTGAGAAGCCATTGTTTAATTAGAGTTTTTTGAGAGCTGCAGTTAATAAAAAAACAAAAACCACTTGAAAAATATCAAGCGGTTTTTATTTAACTTATAAAAAGTTATGGAAACTTCACTCCCTGAATAATTATTTGGATTTACTTGGTGTAAGTTTGATTTGTATTTAGCATTGATAGCTTTGATAAATTCATTAGCAATCACCGCATATCCCTTTTCCTGTAAGGTGCACACCATCTAATGAAAACGAACCTCCTGTAACGAATGGTAGGAATAATTCACTCCATTGTACTGAATTCCAGAACTTTTGCCCAGCTCTACCATTTTAGCATTGGTATCCACAAAAAGCTAATCCGTAAGCCTCCGCCAAAGCTTTTATCTGAGTATTGTAAGCATTAGTCGCTAGTCGTTACCTGCGCTACTTCTGATTTCGTCAGCACATATTTATCTTCCAAAGGATAAGTAATCCCTTGTTTGTTATATGGCGCCGAACACCCTGCAGCTTCTGCATTGATAGCAGATTTTTGTAGATAATAATATCAAGTCTTCACTCGTAGCGTGACGAGCCTGCCCATAAGTAGTCCCTATGAAAGATGCCTGAGCAGCAGGAACTCCATTATTTACCAAAAGCCGCTGTGATTTGAGCTGACAAATTAGTCAAAGTTTCATCTTTTATCAATAATGGATTTTTGCCCAACTGCCAAAGTTTTCAATCTATCTCCTTGTCCCAAAGCTGTAAGAATAGGTTTTAATTTTTCCTATCAACTGAGCGTTCAAGGCAGTAGCCGAAGCAGCATCCAACGGAACAGCATTGTACGGAACCGTTGTAAAGAATGGAATAGAAGTCACATATGGAATGTTTGCTATCACTCCCTTTGGTCGCTCCTACTGATTTCATTCCTTCTAAAACAGCTCTGATAGACCCTGCTAAAAACATTAGGATCAGTGATGTCATTGGAAGAATATGTTGCTGGATTGGTGTTTCCTGTTTGGTTAGTTCCTACACCTCCCGAAGTTGCATAAGAAAGCACATCATTATTCCCTATCCAAAGAGAGAAAAATGTAGGATTCTGAGCCATCGCATCCTCTAAAACACTGGCTGTAGAAGAAGACGCAAATCTCACGAAATATGGGTTTGCTGTTCCAGATGCCAGCCCAGCCATGTTACCATAGCCATTCGCTACCAAATGGAAAGACTTAGCACCAGGCACTCCCATATTATTATATGTTCCTGTCAATCTATCTAATGCATTAACCGCCGTAGAATACACCGGCGTCAATGCGCCATTCACCACTTGAAGAGTCAATTTCCCTTTAAACCCCGGCAAATTAGTAAATCCACCGATGTTATCCGGCATCAAAGGCTGAGTGAAAGTTCCTCCACCTGCTTTCTGCATCTGCTCCGCAATCATCGCAGGATAAGACTCCAGCTGTCCCATCCAAATACACAGCTCCATCTCTATATCCTGAGGTTAAAGAATTTCCCAAGAGCCACATATTTACTAAAATCTGCCTCTCCACTAGTTACCGTGATGTCTGCCACATCGGTTTCAAAAGTCAGTTTTACAACTTGTAACTGACAAAACAGCCAAAACGGCCATTGATGATATAAATACTTTTTTCATGATTTCAAATTAAAAAGGGTTATAAGATAATCCAAGACCGAAATACGCTGCTTTGGATTTCAACTGACCATAAAATCCTAAATTATCATTCATACTATTTCTTCTCTTCATAAATGCATACCCTCCAGAAATATCAACATTAAATTTATTAAACTTTCAGCCCAATACCAGCCGTTATAACATTATTATCAAAAGATGGAGTTTCTGGAATGAAATCCTTATCCTCATAAGGAGACTGGTCATAGTAATATCCTAAACGCCCAGCAATCATATCAGTAAACTGATACTGTGTTCCAAAAACGCCAAGTCTGTGTATTCTTAAAGTTTTTAAGATTTTTTTAGTACTGTTTTATCTTTCTGGTTTCCTATAAGTGCATTTTTCGAAATCAAGTGTCAGAGCATCATAACGAGACCATCCTGTATAGTTAAAATCAGCTGAAACCTGCCATTTCGGAGTGATTCTATATGTAGCTCCTATCGTGTATTCCTCCACCAATGGAAGTTCCGCTTTGAATCTATCCTGACCATTAGCATCCACTTTCAATGCTGAATACAATGCCGAAGACACATTAAAACTTACAACTCCATCATTAGCCTTCACATTTACAGGCGAACGGTATGCAATGCTTACATCAAGTTTATCCGTCGGTCTAAAATAGAATCCCAATCCCAGACCATGTCCTTTTGCTTTATCATCTTTTTAGATTTAGACTGCCATTAAATTTATTAAGTTTCTTATCCCAGTTCACTTGTCCTTTCACATAAATGTAGCTCAGACCTACCGACATCCAATCCGCCATCTTCACCGAAACCGCAGGCTGGAAGAAATAACTCTTCAGGCTCATTTTAGTTACGATTTCATCTCCTGTCCATTTTTCTGGCCACTGAACTGTACTTCCGAAAAGGCGTAGTAAAACTAAATCCCACAGAAACATTATCCACCACCTTATATGCTATAGCTGCATAAATAGGCGTTCCCAAAGGATTTTCCGTAGAATAAGCCTCTCCTGTGTCCAGATTTTGGTATGTCACTTTACTCGCCACTCCAAAACCACCAGCTACCACACTCAGTTTACTCGGAATGAAAGACATTCCCTGCTGGATTAAAAAGCTACACTCGCATCCTCTGCATGGGCACTCGTGTGCGCCATAGCCAACTGCTTCACTCCCTTGTAGCGATACTCTGAACCCTCCTCGCATAGGCTAGGGTTCCCGCCAATAATGTTATTGGTAACAAAATTTTTTTCTCATGTTTCTCGTTTTCACTTTTTCTTTTGAAGATGCAAATATAAAAGATATTATTTCCTTTAAATTTTAAACATTTTTCAAAAAAATCATATTTGTTTAAATATTAAAACCACACGAAACAGCATTTAAATAAAAAGAATTAAATTCAAATTAAATTTAATAAAACCTGACTTTTCGTTTAAACTTTAAACACTTATTTAATTTATCAATTTGGTCAAAAATCTTTATCTTTGGTTTTCAAATAGATTAAAAATGCCTGATTTTTTTGCATCCAGATAAAGAAAATTACTCCTCCGAAGAACTTTTCACAAGAGGAAAAAAATCCGTCCGCAAACTTTCAAAGATTTTTGCAGGACAGAGAAAAAAACACTAGACAACCTAGAAGTGTTCGTTGCCGCCGCCAAAAAAACAGAGGAACGGCATTAGACCACACGCTTCTGCACGGGCCTCCTGGGCTTGGGAAAACCACGCTTTCGCATATCATTGCCAACGAACTGGGCGTAAACTGCAAAGTAACCTCTGGCCCTGTGCTGGACAAACCAGGCAGTCTGGCAGGAATCCTGACCAATTTGGAGGAAAATGATGTTCTTTTCATCGATGAAATCCATCGTCTATCGCCTATTGTAGAGGAATATCTATATTCTGCGATGGAAGATTTTAAAATCGATATTATGCTCGAAACAGGCCCTAATGCCCGTTCTGTTCAGATTGGGCTAAATCCATTTACCCTAATCAGAGCGACGACCCGAAGTGGAATGCTTACCAAGCCCTATGCTGGCGAGGTTTGGGATTCAGAGCCGATTGGAATACTATAATGTAGAGCTTTTTGGCATGATTATCGAACGAAGCGCGAGAGTTTTGGGCGTTCCTATTTATGAAGATGCCGCCCTTGAAATCGCACGAAGAAGCCGAGGAACACCGAGAATAGCCAACGCCCTGCTCCGCCGAGTGAGGGATTTTGCGGAGATAAAAGGCAATGGAGAGATTGATCTTAACATCGCTAAATTTGCCCCTTAATTCACTCAATGTCGATGAATACGGACTTGATGACATGGACAATAAAATCATGCTGGGTAATGATAGAAAATTTCAAAGGGAAACCTGTGGGAATATCCGCGCTGGCAACTTCTATCGGAGAAAATGCTGAAACCTTGGAAGAGGTGTATGAGCCCTACCTTATTCAGGAAGGTTTCATCATCCGAACGCCCTCGAGGAAGGGAAGTTACCGAAAAAGCCTACCGACATCTGGGTATATCACAACCAAAAACTTAGGCGAACTTTTTAATCTTAAAAATCTACAAAGGAAGCAAATATAATGACACTGCTATTACAGAAATATATTTTCGATGGGATAGATGTACACTAATTTTCTCATTTAAAAACAATAAAAAGCAACTCTATATTTAGAGTTGCTTTTTATTTTTTATCTTTTATTATTCTCCAAAGATGTAACTTACACCCTGCACTCAAGAATATGCTGAGATTTTTTTCTATAAACATTGGGATCTCCTGATCCATGATTCTACAAGATCTGGATACACACTAGATAAACCAGAAATCATAACGAGCAAGTATCTCGAATTTTTCTGTTTATACTATATCCTAAACCTCCTGACAAAAGCAAAATCAAAACCTCTTGCTTTACCAATCTTACTCTTTCACATAAAGAGGGCTGGCATGGATTCTGAACCTTTTGGTTAATCAAGAAAAGCAAATCTAGGACCTGCAAACGCGAAGAAAGCATTTCTTCCTTCAGTAAAATACCCTTTAAAAGTAGATAGGTACACTGATATAGTTATTTGCATAAAGTGTAGATCCTTCTCCTTTTTCCCCTGATGATAAATATTCTACCTGTGGCTGAATATAGAACTGATTTTTCATAATCTAACGGAATCAATGCCAAAAGCCCTCCATAGAATGAATATCTCGGATAAGAAGGGTTATGAGCGTTTCTTACTCTGGAATAGTTAGGTCCTCCGATCACCCTATTCTAGTGTTCTCCAACTGTAAAAAAGTTGCGCAGACATAAGGCTTGAAAAACACCAAAAACTTCCTAATAATAGTTTTTCATAATTTTTTTATTTTTATTTAACAATTTTATTTTTCTATTTCAAAGTGCAAAAATAATCTTTTTTATTAACCTTGTATCAATCGAGAAATTTTTACTTGTTTTTTTGTAATATTCTTTAGCTTCCTCCGCTGGTGCTCCGAAATAAGTTTTTACCTTTTTCAAATCTTTTGATACCCCTGAGTTGCCAAAATAACCACTCCATCTTCTACTGTAATATCCGAGGAAACTCCTACCTGCCCCCAGATGGTAACATCATCGCCTATATTACAACATCCTGCAATCCCAACTTGTGATGCTATCAGACATCTCTTTCCAATAATAGTATCATGTCCTATCTGGATTTGATTATCCATCTTCGTTCCCTCTCCTATGATTGTAGTATCTGTAACACCTCTGTCTATGGTGCAGTTCGCTCCTATTTCCACCTCATCTTCTAAAACTACATTTCCTACCGAAAGCATTTTGATGTAGCCTGTCGGAAGTTTTCTGTAATAAAACGCATCTCCTCCAAGAACTGTCCCAGACTGGATAATACAGCGATTTCCTATCTTGGTTCTATCGCCTATCACCACATTTGGCATGATGATGCATTCTTCGCCTATCTCCACATCATTTCCTATGACTACAGAAGAATGAACCTGGCTGTTTTTCCCTATTTTCACATTTTCTCCACATGTTTTAAATGTCTGTATTGGAGTAAAATGAGCATTGATTTTATTAAAATCTCTAAATGGGATCATCCGAAACCAAAAGAGCTTTCCCTTGTGGACAATCAACCTCTTTGTCAATAAGGATAACTGTCGCCTCAGAATTTAAAAGCCTTTTTCATAATATTTTAGGATGATTTACAAAAACAATCTCTCCCGATTTTTACTCTATGAATTTCGTTCGTTCCAGAAATAGGAAAAATCATCCGCACCAATATATCTGGCATCGATAATTTCTGCTATTTGTTTTAATGTCTGGATTTCAGGAAAATTTCATAGTAGTTTTATATAAGTTTATTTAACTCTCTCTAAATAAGAGCCGTCTTCTGTATTTACTTTTAATCTTATCTCCTGGCTCTATGAATAGTGGAACCAAAACTCTAGCACCTGTTTCTACTATACAGTTTTTTCAAGGCGTTAGTTGCTGTGTTTCCTTTCACACCTGGGTCTGCTTCTGTCACTTCCAAAAATACTGTTGCAGGAAGTTCAGCAGAAAGAGGCGTTTCATCTGATTCTTTCAAAATTACTGTAATTTCCTCTCCAGCCTTCATAAACTGAGCGTTTTTCTATCATTTCTTTGTTTAGATAGATTTGAGAGAAAATCTTCATTGTTCATGAAATGATATCCATTCTCATCATCATAAAGATACTGGAATTTACGCGTAATTACTTTAACTTCATCGATTTTATGACCAGCTGAAAAAGTATTGTCTAAAACTTTTTCCATTCGTTACTGATTTTAATTTTTGTTCTTACGAAAGCTGGACCTTTCCCTGGTTTTACATGAAGGAATTCTATTACCTTATAAATATCATGGTTAAACTCTATACAAAGTCCTTTTCTAATATCAGCTGTTGTTGCCATTTTTTTAATTCTAATTATTTTTAATCTTGATTATCTTCTTCCTCTTTTTCATACTACGCCTCTGATGATTCCTCTCTGAGATGACTGTATAAATTGTACAATTTCGTCTCTTTCTGGTGTAGAGAGCACTTCTTTTTCTATATATGCCAATGCCTGAGATACATTCATCCCCATTTGGAAAATCACTCTATAAATAGACTGAAGCTCTAAAATCTTCTCATTAGAAATTCCTCTTCTTCTCAGCCCAACAGAGTTAATCCCTGCATAAACAGGCGGCTCTCCTCCCACTTTGACATAGGGCGGAATATCTTTTCTAACCAAAGAACCTCCCGCTGTGATTACATGTTTTCCCTATTCGGGAGAACTGATGCACGGCACTCAGCCCACCAATGATAGCATAATCACCTATTTCCACATGTCCACCTATCGCACACCCATTTACTATAATGGCATTATCACCGACAACACAGTCATGAGCAATATGAGATGTAGCCATGATTAAACAATTATTTCCTATTTTTAGTATATCCTAAAGCCTTGGTTCCTCTATTAACCGTTACGCATTCTCTAATGGTTGTATTATCACCAATGATAACCTGTGATTCCTCTCCCATCAAACTTCAAATCTTGTGGTATCGCAGCAATGACAGTTCCTGGAAAAAAATTCTGCAGTTTTTTACCAATTCTTGCTCCATTCATAATGGTAACATTAGAGCCTATCCATGTTCCTTCTCCTATCTCCACATCCGCTGCTATAGTGGTAAATGGGTCTACGGTAACATTTTTGTCCGATTTTTCGCTCTTGGGTCTACTGCTGTAAGCTGATGAATCATTTAGTCTATTTTTGTTTTTTTGCTACTTGAGCCATTAGTTCTGCTTCCACCACTACATTATCACTCACATAGCCATACCCTTGCATATGCACTATTCCTCTACGGATAGGAGCTAACAACTCTAATTTAAAGACAAGTGTATCCCTGGGATTACTTTCTTTTGAATTTAACATTATCTATTTTCACAAAAATATGTAGAATAGTTCTCTGGATCTGGGACACTTGACAACACCAAAATTCCCCCAATCTGTGCCATTGCTTCTATCTGTAAAACTCCTGGCATCACAGGTTCTTTTGGGAAATGTCCTACAAAGAACGGTTCGTTCATTGTGATGTTTTTCAACCCTACGATATGATTGTCAGATAGTTCCAAAATCTTGTCTATTAACAAGAATGGTGGTCTGTGCGGCAATAATCTCATAATGCCGTTGATATCATAAATAGGCTCTTTGCTCAAATCAAAATTTGGAACATTTTTTTCTTCTTTTGAGCTTTTGTATATTTTATTTAATTTTTAGCAAACTCTGTATTTATGTAATGTCCTGGTTTTATTAGCGATTACCTTTCCTTTTAATCTCACTCCTGTCAATGCCAAGTCACCGATAACATCCAATAATTTATGACGAGCTGCCTCGTTTGGATAGTTTAAAGTCAAGTTATTCAAAACTCCATTTGGCTGAATGGAAACATCGTCTTTTCCAAAAAGCTTTTTTTAAGTTTTTTTCAGCTGTTTCAGGAGTTAATTCCTTATCTACATAAACAATCGCATTAGAAATATCTCCACCTTTGATTAGACCTGCATCCAAAAAGCATTTCTAATTCATGTAAAAAAACTAAATGTTCTAGCAGAAGAAATTTCATTTTTAAAAATCAGAAATATTCTTCAAAACAGCATTCTGAGTTCCTAAAAACATTAGTCCCAAAATCCACCATCGTAGTTACTTCATAAGCATCCGCTGGGATAATGGTGATCTCAGAACCAGTCTGTGGGTCAGTAATACTAACAACCTCTGTAACAGCAAAATACTCTCTCGGCTGCTCCTGCTCCACCACTCCTGCTTTCTCTATAGCTTTCACAAAAAAACTTGGATGAGCCATCCATAATAGGAGGTTCTGCACTATTCATCTCCAAGACAGCATTATCTACATCCATCCCCACTAACGCCGCCAAAAACATGCTCACATGTGTAGATTTTTAACTCCTGATTTTTCTAATGTCGTTCCCTCTATCAGTAGAAACCACATAGTTAGCATCCGCTTCTATTTGTGGATTTCCCTCTAAGTCTGTTCTTACGAACACATATCCTGTATTTTCCTTAGCAGGTTTTGATGGTTAGGGTCACTTCTTTTCCCTGTATGAAGACCCTATTCCTGATAAGGAAACTTCTCCTTTTAAAGTTTTTGTTTATCACTCATTAGTTTTTATCTTTTGAGTTATTTTTCTAATTGATTTATTCTTTTTTTACTATTTCTGTCAAGTTTCTGAAATGCACATAGTTTCTTCGGTAATCTCCTGCATCTATTGCTGGCGCCCCGTACAGTGCCTCGCCATCTTTTACATTCTTATTTACACCACTCTGCGCTTGTATTTTTCACTTGATTTCCTATATTGATATGTCCCACAATTCCCACTTGACCACCGATCATATTCCAATTACCAATGGTTGTAGAACCTGCAATTCCTGCCTGCGCAGCAATCACATTATTTTTCCAATTTTCACATTGTGTGCGATTTGGATAAGGTTGTCTATTTTAGTCCCTTCTCCTATAACGGTAGAACCTATGGTAGCTCCTGTCAATACTACAGTTAGAGCCTATTTCCACATTGTTTTCTATGATTACATTTCCTAGCTGTGGGATTTTATCATATCCGTTTGGTGTAGGCTGAAAACCGAATCCATCTCCTCCTACCACAGTATTAGAATGGACAACACAATTTTCTCCAATGATACAGCCATCATAGATTTTCGCACCGCTGTCTATTTTAGAGTTTTTACCAATTTTCACATTTTTTTACCAATGAAAACCTGAGGAGCAAGCTGAACGCCATCTCCAATTACCGCTTTTTCTGAAATATAAGTAAACGCTCCCTACATAAACATCCTCTCCCAAAACAGCCGTTTTATGAATAAAACTCTGCTCTTCTATTCCTTTTTTTCTTTTCGGTCATCTGCTGATAGAGGTTCATCAAAACCTGAAATGCAAGATATGCATCTTCCACCTCTATGATGACTGGCTTATAATTTTTCTTCTTTCAAAAGATTTTTGAAACAATAAGCACAGAACTCTCCGTAGAGTGTAGAAAATGTGCAAAATTTTTTTCATTCGCAATAAAAGACAAATGTCCATGCCTTTCCCTCTTCTATAGGGGAAAATCCATGAACTTTTTACTCCTTGGTCTCCAATTACTTTTTCCTTTGATAAGACCAGCAATTTCAGCAGCTGTAAACTCCATAATCGTGCAAAGATAAGAAAAATACTATTAGTATAATAAAAATTTATATCTGTTTATATTTTTTTAACATCAAAAATCATGAAATTTCCTTTGGAAAAGGACAAAATATATCTCGTCGTTTTTTTCATTAATATTCATTGATAAAATCTGACTTCCCGCCTGTTCTAATGCCACTTTTTTCCATATCATTTCTCAGAAGATAGATAGGCTGTTTGACTTTTATCATAAGGAAGCAGGTTTCTTTCAATATTATCTACGAGTAAATCTCCGTTTTCTATCCCAAAATGCAAATTCGTTTCCCTTATTTTTCTCCTGCACCAAATCATCCGAAAAAAAGGCGTAGAAGAGTAAATAATTTTAGGAAACTTTCCTGTTAATCACCGTTTTACAAAGATACGAAAGCACGAAAATCATCATGATTTTTTCCATGATTTTATAGCCTGTAACACATCCGTATCATCCAGCTCCATAAATCTCGCTATATCTTCCTCCGTAGCCTGTGGAGAACTCTCTGTACAAGAAATATTTGAGGTTTTTCAGAAGCTTCTACTTTCACATTTTGCGAAACCAATGTTTTTGGCTCTGTTCATTATTTTTATCAATAAATTTTTCTGCCAATACTGCCGCTTTATGATAATAAACCTGCCAATACATGAACATCCTCGCCACGAGATAATGCTCAATGGAATAAATTCCTTTTTCATCCAAAACCAGCTCGTCATCAAGGACATTCAGCGTTGATAAAATCCGCTGTGTATTGATATTTCCTTCCGAAAACTCCCGTGTAGAAGCTGTCCTCTTTTTAGATAATCGAGCCTGTCCACATCGAGCTGTGAGGAAATCAATTGATTAAAAAAATTTACGATGATATTTTTCCCTGAAACATCTGTATCGCAATGGTTAGTTCGCCCTGAAAACTCCTCGTTCAGCTGCTCCATCAGAAGAAGGGAAAGTTTTTCGTGATGCCAGTTGTCCATCAGTATATTCTCCAAAGCATGCGAAAAAGGCCCATGTCCCACATCGTGAAGCAGGACAGCCAGCATCGCTCCCTTTTCCTCTTCCGTAGAAATTTTCACGCCTTTTTTTGTTTCAGAATTTCTAGTGCATTAAACATCAAATGCATCGCGCCTATCGCATGATGAAAACGAGTGTGGGTAGCTCCTGGGAAAAATCAAACTCAGCAGTCCCGTTTGAGAAATTCTTCTCAATCTCTGGAAACAACGATGTTCCATGATATCAAAAATAATTTCATACGGGATTTTTATAAATCCATGAACAGGATCATTGATGATTTTTCAATTTATTAACCATAAAAAGATTTTATCGTGTAAAATTATGAAAAAAACTTTAACCAAATATTAACATTTTCATTGGTATAATTTTAATATTTTTTTCTCCATACTTTTGAAAAACAGAAAATTAGTGGAAAAAATATGTCAAAAAAATACTTTGGGTAGATGATGAGATAGAGATGCTGAAGCCGCACATTGTTTTTCTTTGGAAAGCAAAGGTTACAGCGTTACTCCTATCAACAATGTGAATGAGGCCTTGGAACTGATAGAAGAAAACAGTTTCGCCCTGGTTCTTCTTGACGAAAGTATGCCTGGCATATCTGGCTTAGAAGCCATTCCGATGATTAAAAACTTGGACAGCTCCATCAAAATAGTGATGGTAACCAAAAATGAAGAGGAGCACATCATGGAGCAGGCCATAGGTTCACAAATTGCAGATTATATTCTAAAAACCAGTGAACCCCAAATCAAGTTCTACTTTTCACTAAAGAAAAATCTTCAACAAGATACTTTAGTAGAACAGCAGACCATTTCTGAATACCAGCAAGAGTTCAGAAATCTGAGTATGGAACTTTCCAACCTTCATAATTATGAAGACTGGGCAGAATATTATAAGAAAATCCTTAATTGGGAGATAAAATTCGATAAGGTTTTTTTGATAGTGAGTTTTCAGAATTGCTTCAAAATCAAAAAGAAGAAGCAAATATCCAATTTGCTAAATTCATAGAAAACAACTACGAACATTGGCTTAACTCAAATGACAAGCCTCTGATGAACCACACCCTTTTCAAGGAAAAAAAGTAAAAACCAGAGGTAGAGAAAGACAAAGTTCTTCTTTTGGTGATAGATAATCTGAGATATGACCAATGGAAAGTAGTAGAGCCGCTTTTCACTAAGTTTTACAATAAAACTTCGGAAGAGTATCTGTACAGCATCCTGCCAACGGCGACTCAGTATGCTAGAAATTCTTTCTTCGCAGGGACTGCTGCCTTCGGAAATAGAAAAAAAGATTTCAGACAAGTGGTTCAATGACAATGAAGATGGAAACAAAAATGAATTTGAATTTGATTTCCTAAAAAGACCAAATGAAAAAGACTAGGTCTGCAAGGGAAAAAGTTCAAAATATATTAAGATATTAAACGCTGATTTTGAGCGAAAAATATTAGAAGATTTTAATCAGCACAAAAACAATGATTTATTGGTGATTGTTTATAACTTTATAGACATTCTTTTCTCACGCGAAAACCGATAATACCATTGTAGATCAGCTAATTAGAGATGATAAAACATTCCGTTCATTAACATACAATTGGTTTGAAAATTCATCTCTTATCAAAATCATCAAACTGGCAGCAGAGAACGGCTTCAAGCTAGTGATAACGACTGACCACGGAATGATTTATGTAAGAAAACCGAGCAAAGTGGTGGGTGATAGAGAAACCTCTACCAACATAAGATATAAAACAGGAAAAAGTCTAACCTATGAAGACAAAGATGTCTGGGCGATTACCAATCCTGAAAAAGCTATTCCTTCCGAAAAGGGAATGTGAGCAGCAAATATATCTTTGCGAAGAACAATTTATTCTTTTGCTTACCCTAAAAATTACAAACCATTTTTGTGAATTATTATAAAGACACCTATCAGCACGGAGGGATTTCCCTAGAAGAGATTATCATCCCGTTCTGTGTGTTAGAACCAAAGTAGTTTTTAGTTTTTCATTATATTTTTATTTATTTTTAGACGAAATCGGATATCCAAGGATATCCGATTTGTTTTTCTACAAAAGCTGTGTAAGAGCATAAATCACCAGACCTACCATACCTCCTACCAAAGTCCCATTGATTCGGATAAACTGCAAATCTTTCCCTACTTCCATTTCCAGCTTTTTGGCTCAGCTCCTTGCCTTCCCAGTTTTTTGACCGTATCACTGATAAAATCTCCTATTCTCACCTTATTTCTCAATGCAAATCTATAAGCCGTCTTCTGAAACCAAACATCCAGCTTTTTCTGAAACTCTTCATTGGTTTTAAATTCGCTAATCTGCTTATTTACATTATCTTTCAGGAGTTTTTGTGATTTTATTTTTCCCATTCAGAAGAATTCAGTTTTTCAGAAAAATCATAGAGCTGTGCTGTCATTTCTGCCTTACAGAATGCGCCTCATCTCTGGTAATTTTCATTACAAATTCCTGCAGACCATCCACCACCTTTTCTGAAATCGCTTCTCTGATGAAAGATGGAATAAGCGGCGGAAACTGATTGTCTATTTCTCTCGAACCACATTTTGGTTTTCAGAAATATAAACTTCTATTTTCTGGAAAAGTTGGTTAAATAATTCCTGATGTTTTCCCTTATCCAAAAACTCCACAAGCATCTGACTGGCTCTCACATTGAGGACATTCCCTTTATGATGTTTTCTATTTTTTTCAGGAGTAGTTTTTTTGGAAAGCCATTCTACCATATATTTAGACACCTTAATATTTTCAATATGAGAACGAATTTGCTTTTGGTTTTAAAAAATTCTCTACAACAAATCCTCCCAAATTATTCCCAATATCCGTCTTTCGTTCTTCTATCAAATTAGTGTGTGGAATGGGCAGTCCCATTGGCTTTTTGGAATAAAGCTGTGACTGCAAACCAGTCAGCGAGAGCTCCCACCATAGCCGCCTCCGAAAAAGCCTTCACATAGCCTATAAAGGACAGTTTCGGGATATTTTTTTCTGCAAAAACACCATACTTATGTAGATGACAAACATCAAGACAAGAAGTCCCTGTCGCCAAATTTTTTTATGAAATTGTAATTGTTTTTCTCTCTGATTCATGTTTTTATATCTTTTATTAAAAACTCAGCACAAAACCTTGCACTGAGCGTTTGTTTATTTTCGTAAAAGAGCAGTTCGCGATATTTGGTCATCGGCCAAAGCTCATCATCCACCATCATTTCTAATGCATCTGATGCTTCTCGTATTTTTGAGAAAAAGCGGCTTCACTTCCCTGACAAAATGCTTCTGCTTGTTTCTGATTATCCTTTATAGATTGGGCTTTTTGTTTGGCTTCCAAAAGTTCATCCACACCTATTTTTTTATCTGGTGGACATTGTGAGAAATCCTCTCTATCAGATTCATCTGCTCTTTCGCCAAAGGTCTAAAGTCTATTTTCGCCGTAGATTTCTTTCAGTCCCTTTCACATTGTCTATCAGCCTGTTCTGATATTTCAATGCTGATGGAATGATGTGGTTTTCGTCACATCTGCCAGCACTTTTCGCCTCTATTCCTACGATATTGCTGTATTTTTCTAACTTTGATTTCGTTTCTTGCCTCTATTTCACGCTGAGTGTAGATTCCCATTTCTTCATACATGCTGATGAATTTTCGGGTCTAGTTCTCTTTTCAAAGCCTCTGGCGTGGTTTTTAGGTTGCTGAGCCCTCGTTTTTTTAGCTTCTTTTACCCAATCTTCGGAATAGCCATCTCCTTCGAACATTATATTTTTTTAGACTGCTTAATGTATTCTCTCAGTACATTAAAAATAGCCTCATCTTTTTCAGTCCTTTTTCTTCTATCAAAGCATCTACTTCCTTTTTTAAAGACACGAAGCTGTTTTGCCATAATGGAATTCATGATGGTCATCGCCTCTGCACAGTTCGCCGAAGAACCGACCGCCCGTATCTCAAATTTATTCCCCAGTGAAAAGCAAACGGCGAAGTTCGGTTTCTATCTGTGTTATCCAGCAGAATTTCAGGGATTTTGCCGACTACATTTAGTTTTAAATCATATTTTTCATCAGCGCTGAGTTTCCCCTCGCTCACTTTTTCCAATTCCTCCAAAACTCCATAAAGCTGAGAACCGATAAACACAGAAATAATCGCTGGCGGCGCCTCATTGGCTCCCAGACGATAGTCATTCCCCGCAGTGGCAATTCCCTGCACGAAGAAGGTCTGCATATTCGTTCACCGCCTTAATCACATTTACAAAAAGGTCAAAAACTGAAGATTTTTCGGGATTTTTCCCAGGGCTCAGCAGGTTTTCGCCTGTATTGGTGAGAGCGACCAGTTGTTATGCTTTCCACTTCCATTGACTCCCGCAAATGGCTTTTTCATGGAAAAGTATATGAAAATGATGCTTGTGCGCTATCCTCGCCATCAAATCCATCAGCAGCGAATTATGATCAACTGCCACATTCGCTTCCTCAAACATTGGCGCAAGTTCGTATTGATTTGGGTGCATTTTCATTATGTCTTGTAGATACTGGAATGCCCAGTTTCACGCACTCTATCTCCAATTCCTTCATGAAAATTCATCACACGAGTAGGAATAGAACCAAAATAATGGTCTTCCAGCTGCTGTCCCTTTCGCTGGCGAGTGCCCTAAAAGGGTTTTTCCTGTCATCAAAAAGGTCTGGTCTGGTCTTAAAAAGCGCCGAATCTACAAGGAAATATTCCTGCTCCCAGCCCAAGTGTAGCCGTAACTTTGGTTACATTTTTTTATCAAAAATACTGACAAACCTCCGTAGCTGCTTCATCCACAGCGTGTAATGCTCTCGAAGCGGAGCTTTTATAATCCAATGTTTCACCTGTATAGGAAATAAAAATAGATGGGATACAAAGGGTAGTCCCCATAATAAACGCAGGAGAAGTAGGATCCCAAGCGGTATAGCCTCTCGCCTCAAAGGTGTTTCTAATTCCTCCATTAGGGAAAGAAGATGCGTCTGGCTCCTGCTGAATAAGGTTCGCTCCGTTAAAACGCTCCATAGCTTTTGCCCTCACCTATCGGCGTGAAAAAAAGTATCGTGTTTTCTCGGCAGTAGTTCCTGTAAGCGGCTGAAACCAATGCGTGTAGTGAGTAACGCCCTTGGTCATCGCCCAGTTTTTCATGCCTAGAGCCACTTGGTCTGCTACTGACCTTTGGATTTTAGTTCCGTTCTTTATGGCATCCATCACGGCTGTGAAAAGCCTCTTTGGTCAAAAACTCACGCATTTTCTCTTCGGAAAATACATTTTCACAAAATAATTCTGATAATTTAGGCGGAGTTTCCACGAAATTATCTTTTTCTATAATTGATAAAAGGCAGTTTTTCTAACGCACTAAACCTTAATATTGACATATGCACATGTTTTTATAGGGCAAAGTTAATAAAAATATTACTTTTTCTCATTAACACCCCCTAAAAAAACACCTTTTATCTAAAAATGAAAAAGTTATTCGTGGTTTTGTTTTTAAACTCAAACTATTTCTATCCTCGTAGTTTAACCTAAAAAAACATAGCGGTCATTATAGAAAACGCCAAAAGGAACTTCCCCATAACTGAAATAAGGCAGCGGAATCCCCACCGTAGGGAACAGCCCCATAACCATTCCCTACATTTATAGCAAAGTGCATCATCAGTATCGATGCAAAACAATATCCGAAAACTCTATTGAATACAGGCTTTTTGGCGTTCTGCCAAGAAATAAATCCGCCCTATATACACTGCATAAAGAAGTACCAAAACAGAACTTCCCACGAAGCCCCACTCCTCACCGACGGTACAGAAAATATAATCCGTACGCTGCTCCGGCACGAAATGCCCCTGAGTAACAGAGCCTTCCTTATAGCCCTTCCCAAGAAGTCCCGCCAGAACCTATCGCTGTTTTAGAGTAAAAGCAAATTGTACCCTGCCGTATCACGGAACGCTTTTTCCCTTTGAACAAAAACCTCTATCCTTTCTCTCTGGTGTTTAGGGAGTTTTTCCATGACTTTAGGCGCACCAAAAACTTATTCCTGCAAGTATCCCGACGCTCACTACAAGTGTAGAAAATCGTACTAAAACCAAGCCGAATTCTACTAAAATAAACGCCCAATAAAGTCAAAAGCACAACTATACTTACAATATATAAAGGCTCAAAAGCCAATGACAAAAGGAACACCCCTACCACCAAAAAACCAGCAGTAAAAAGCCATCCACTCAGCCCCTCACGATATCAGAGCAATGGCAAATGCCATGAACACCATCAAAGAACCGACATCTGGCTGTAGTAATACCAAAAGCCCAGGAATACCAATGATAGCAAAAGGCTGTCAATAACGACCTTCCGTTTTTCATACTGAAAATCAGGGTTTCCTACATAAGAGGACATCATAAGAGCAATGGCTATTTTTCACAAATTCCACTGGCTGCAAACTTATCGGCCCAAATACATACCAGTTTCCTCTGTCCGTTAATCTCTTTTCCCTAATGGGAAAAGCCCGACCAGCAAAATAACTGCAACAATGTAAAAAGAATGGCGCCAAACTCTCAAAAACACTTCCACGGACAAACAAAAATCATCATCATAACAAACAATGAGATACCAAACCAAACCGCCTGTTTTATACCGCTATCCGTACTTACACTATATACATTAGCGATACCAAACAAAACGATAAGGATGTAGAGCAGCAGCCCTATTTTTGTCTAATCCATTAGCCCATCTCATATCTATTATGGTGTTTTTTTGAGTTTGTTTATTTTTATTATCTATTGCTTTATTTTTTTCTCGTTCAGTAGTTTCAGACTGTCTTGTATTTTTTTCATTGCAAGAGAATCTGGCTTAGGCAGGTTCATATTTTCCTATTTTTTTCAAATGAACTATCCCATTGTCTGTTGTATCTCAGCCATGAAACTTGCTCCTGTCAGCCTTTTTATAAAGATGCTCTCGTTTCAGCTCTCCTAAAAGATATTTTTCGGCAATCACCGTGCAGGCAGGTCCCGCCCAAGTCGCCCCAAAACCAGCATGCTCCATCACTGCGGCTACTACTATTTTAGGGTTGTCAGCAGGTGCTATCATGGTGTAGATAGAGTTATCCTTCCCCTGTGGCACCTCTGCTGTTCCTGTTTTTGCCAACTGAGTAAAAGTCATTAGATTTCAAAGCTCGTCCCTGTTCCTCTCAAAACTACAGCTTCCATCCCTCTTATCACTGGGTTCAAAAATGTTTTGGGTCTACTAATGTATGATTTTTAACTTTAAATCTCTTATCTGGGATTAGGTTTTCCCGTCGATAGATTTTCACTAATATGCGGTGTGTAGTACCAGCCTCTATTTCGCAATAGCTGCCGTAAAATTAGCAATCTGCAAAAGGCGTTAAAAAGGATTTCGCCCTGTCCCATTCCATTGAACACAGCTTGGAGAGGCTTTCCAATTTTTTACCATATCTCTTTTTCATAAAATTTGCCATCTGGTATCAGTCCCTTTGACCCAACTGCCAAATCATTATTTAAAAACTGCCCCAGCCCAAAACTATGCATGATTTTTTGCCCATTCATCAGCGCCTTTGCTCGGATTTCCTGGGTATTTATTGAGCATTGCCAGATATGCATAAGAGAAATAACAGTTACTAGAAACTTGGATAGATGGGATAAGAGGTCTGCGCCTCCGTGCCCTTTTGATTCTAACGCCAGAAACATTGAACCCGCCACCACAAGGGAAAATAGTCGTCAGGAGTCATCACGCCCCATCTGCATGGCAGAAAGTGCTGTAACAAGCTTTAAAAGGTAGAACCTGGTGGATAGGCCGCCTGAATAGAACGGTCAAACATCGGTTTATTCATACTATCCATTTGCAGGCGGTACAGATTTTTGGTTTTTCTGGACCCTGTAAATAGATTTGGGTCTATATCTGGCCCTGTAGCCATAGCGAGGATTTCGCCGTTATTTGGGTCTATCGCTACTATCGCTCCTCGCTTTGTTCACCAGCATTTCTTCAGCCATTCTTTTGGAGGTCATAGTCTATTGTCAAAACCAAATCCTTCCCAGAAACCATCTCCTTGTCCAGTTCTCCGTTTTTTTATAGGAGCCTATATTTCGAAGCTTTGATGTCTTTCTGGATATATTTCATCCCCTTTTTCACCTCGGAGCACCTTTTTCATAGGCTTTTTCTATACCATTCATCCCTGCTATATCCCCTGGAAGATAGTATAGAGAGTCTTTTTGATATAGGCAGCATTTACTTGGTTAGTATATCCGAGCAAATTCCCAGAGGTAGAAACTTCATATTTTTCTCTGTGGTCTGGAAACAACCGAAAAACGCTGGGATATTTAAATATAATTTCTTGAATTCTCGCCACATCTTCCCTGCTCAAATCCTTCATGAAAGTCATCGGAGTAAATTTAGAAAAAAATACTTATCTGCCTTTATCTCCTTCATTTTATGATTAAAATCTGCCTCAGGGATATTCATCAGTTTACAAAAACCCAATGTATCAAAAATCAGGTTTCATCAGAGCTTCTGTATAGGATATTTCATAGGCAGGGCTGGTTTCCTACCAATAATTTGGAATTTCTATCAAAAATAGCCCCCACGCTGAGGGATGATATACTCTATCTTGATAGATGTATTGGCTGCATTGAGAGCATATCTATCCGTAAACAGCTGTAAATAAGCCAGTCTGGCTATAAATATCACAGCAATAAGCCCTAAAGAAATTAGAATTTTTAAAAATATGGTCTCAAACTCTCTGCTTGATTTTTAAATATTAGAAACATAAAATAAAAACAAAAAAACAAACGAATATACAGTGGTTATAGAGATATTGATAAGCACTTCTAATGCTCTGCTCAACTTAAAAATACTCTATAAACTGAACCAAAAACTGGTGTAAAAAGATTCGTAAGGATAAAACCCAGAAACTGTGTCCACTGCAAAGATTCGAAAAGAGAAAAATCTGATGTAGAATCCGATGAAGACCTGAATATCACGGTTCTTACGAAAGCCATCAATGTAGTCGCAAAGGCATTAATCCCCCAAGTTCCTAAAAACATATCCATTCCTAATCCCAACAGAAAACTCGTTCCTAAAAACTGATATTTATCCCTATAAAAAGGATAAAACATCACATAGATAGGATACAAAATTGGCGGATACTTGCCCATGATGAGGATTCTATTCAACAAAAAACTTGTAATATTACTAATATTACAATGAATAAAACATCCGTCAAAATATTTCTACTAATCATTTTTCCTTTACAGCAGCATCTAAAATCTCTTTTATCTCTTCTAATTCTACTTTTTCAGGTTTTTCACCACGAAAACTTTCTGCACCTGCCCCATATTCTGGCTCAGCTCCACAGAAATATCCCAGTGTCCCTGTTTTACTATCTACATCATAGCCTGCCACTCTTCCTATCATGATGCCTTTTGGGAAAAATAGAAGACTTGCCATCTGTAACTACCGTATCTCCCACTTTTCACAGAAACATATTTAGGAATATCTTTTCAGGTGCATTACTCGTGTATCCTCTCCATCCCAAGTCAAAGTCCCGAAAAATCAGATTTTTAGAGATGTGTTTATTTTAATATTATTTACACTCAAAACAGACTGAACCAGAGCATAGTTAGCCGTTGTATTGACCACTATCCTGCTATTCCCTGTGGAGCTATCACTCCCCATCTGAGGCTCTACTCCTTGGTTTCTTCCTCTGTTAATCGTGAAATAATTATTATTTCTATTTATACTGTTTTTGGATAATTTCTGCATCCATCACAGAGTAAGACTGTCCTTCTGTAAAGGTATTATCCACATGGACAAATTTGGCTTCAGTAGTTTTTCTTACCATACAGCTGCTGCATGAGCATTTTTGTTCTGAGCTGTCAGGTCTTCATTTACTTGTTTCAATCTGAAATAACTTGCCCCCTCATCTATGTAGCCAGACACAAAAGCATTAAAAGCTGATGCATGTGCCGCCACAAAAAGAACGCTGCATGGAGTTCCTACTAAAAATAAGAACTACTGATACCAACTGGAGAAAAACGAAAAAAAGCACCAAGACTGTTCCTCTCAAAAACCTCCATACAAAAGACAACATCTTGACTAAGCTCTTATCTTATCAAAAACTTAAATTTATCTATGTTTTTCAATGCTGTTCCTGTTCCTCTTACTACTGCTCTTAGAGGGTCTTCAGCCACGAATACAGGAAGTCCTGTTTTTCTTATGTATTCTATCACTAAGACCACGCAACAGCGCTCCTCCTCCTGCTAGATATATACCTGTTTTTCCAGATATCTGCTGCAAGCTCAGGCGGAGTCATAGAAAGGGTTTCCATTACTGCATCTTCTATTCTACATATAGAGTTGTTCAATGCTATAGCAACCTCCTTATAACCCTATCATGATTTCTTTTGGCTTTCCTGTGATAAGGTCTCTACCCTTGTACAGAAATATCATCTACTTCCACATCTAGTTCCTCCATCGCAGAACCTACCTCTATTTTTTATTCTCTCTGCTGTCTTTTTCTCCGATGTACAAGTTGTGGTTGGTTCTTAGATAATAGGCAATATCATCTGTAAACACATCTCCTGCGATTTTTAACAGACTTATCACAAACAATACCTCCAAGTGCAATCACTGCAATCTCCGTAGTTCCCCCTCCCTATATCTATTATCATATTTCCCTTCTGGCTTTCTGAACATCTATCCCTACACCTATAGCCGCTGCCATTGGTTCATAGATAAGTCTAATTTCTTTAGCATGAACTTTCTGAAGAGAGTCCTTTAACCGCTCTAATCTCCACCTCTGTAATTCCAGAAGGGATACAAACAACGATTCTAAGAGCTGGCTGAAAAACTCTTCCTTTGATTCCTGGAATTTGTTTGATAAATTCCTTTTATCATGCTTTCAGAAGCTTGAAATCGCGATAACCCCATCTTTCAAAGGGACGGATTGTCTTTATTTCCTCATGGGTTTTTCCCTGCATGTGTTTTTGCTTTATCTCCTACCGCTATAATCTTTCCCCGTATTACGCTCTACTGCCACAATAGACGGCTCGATCTACTACGATTTTGTTATTATGTATAATTAGGGTATTAGCTGTTCCTAAGTCAATTGCTATCTCTTTCGTGAATACATTAAATAGTCCCATTTATCTATTTTTATTTTTAATTCCGACAAATATATGAAATTTTATTAAGTATTTTTTTATGCTTTCAGGCACAGTTTTTACAAAAACTTTTAACATTAATTTTTAAAAGATAAAAAAATCACACCCTCAAAAAAGCTTTTAAAAATTTAAAATTAATCTTCATAATAAAAAAATCTCCCTAAATTAGGGAAGATTCTTCTACTATTTTTATGTCCGCACTGTTTACAATATCTGGCATCATCATCATTATCAATATTTCCACAGCAGTCGCAGAGTTTCTTTCGCCTTGTTCATACATTCTCTCATCTGAGATGAAACTATCCCAGTCGGCACAGCTATAATGCTATAACCACAGAGCATAAGAACCACAGAAAGCAGTTTTCCCAGCGGTGTAACGGGAGAAATATCCCCATACCCCACCGTAGTGATGGTGACCACCGCCCAGTAGATACTCACAGGAATATTATGAAAACCATTTTTCCCGCCCTTCTATGATATGCATAAGCGCCCTAAAACCACCACAATGATGGTAATGAACATCAAGAAAATATAAATTTTTCTGGAACTGCTTCTGAGCGACTGCAAAATATAATGCCCATCATCCATATAGTCCATCATATTTAGAATTCTAAATACTCTGAGCAATCGGAACAGTCTGATTATCATAAGATACTTTAGCCTCAGGAGCAAAAATACCAATATAAAACGGCAGGATAGAAAGAAGGTCTATAACCCCCATCATGCTGAATATATAGTCTTTTCTTGTTTTTGACAACCATTATCCGAACTATGTATTCTGCCGTGAAAATGATATTCATGAACCACTCGATAGTGAGAGAAAGTCTTATGAAAACGAATATTCTCCACACTGTCCATAGACTGACTATCAGGCACTAAGGACTATCATCCCCAGCAAAACACATCAAACAACTTCCCCAAAGGGAGTCTCCGCGAAATATATTATCCTAAATACTTTCTTTTTCCATTCCGCTTCTTCAGGAATGAGATTATGTTCTCTACGCATGATAAATTCCTTTGAAATCTAAAATTGAAAGAGGCAAAGTTAGTCAATTTTTATTTTACAAACCAAAAAAACTTTTTCCATAGCATCCACCCCCTCTGCAGCGGCATTTTTGGGAGTTTCGCCTATTTTTTAGCCTATGGTCTTTCAGCCACCAGATTTTTATCTGAAAAATCTTTTGCCAGACGCCAGTCATGCGAAGAAAACAAAATAGTCTTATTTTTTTCTTTTTTGCTAATTTTTTTCAAAAGATTTAGAATCATCATTTTTATTTTTCTTCATCAAGATATGTCGTAGGTTCATCCAAAATAATCATCGGCGTATTCTGCGCCAAAGCCCTTCCGATAAAAGCTTTCTGAAGATTTCCATCGGATAGTTTTTGAGTGGAAAATCTTTATACGAAGTCAAATTCAGACTGTCTATAATTTCCTCCACTTCCTGCAAATCATCAGAATTTAATTTAAAATAATATGGATAATGAATGTATTTTCCTAACGAAACCAAATCCATAACTGTATAATTTTTCAGGAACTTGAGTTTTAGAAAAACCATAGAAATCCATTTTGGAATCTGCTCGGAAGAAACCGATTTTTATTTCAGTTTCTTTAATCCAAATCTGCCCCTCCATCGGTGGAATCTGTCCCCAAAATAGTCCTCATCAGGGTAGTTTTCCCAATGCCGTTATTCCCCACCAAAAGACAAACCTCACCAAGCGAAAAGCTCCGCATCAATGGACGAAACCAAAGGCTCTCTGTAGCCTATTGCTAAGTTTTTTTAGTTCTAAAAAAAGGCATATTTATTCCTTATCCAGCTGAGTATAAATTTCCTCCAAAACAGCCTCCATTTCCTGCATGGTAAGAACCTGTAAGAATTTGGTTCTATATTCCTTAAAATGCGGTATCCTCGGAAAATAATTGCTGTAATGCTGTCTCATCTCTATCAGCCCCTGCCCTTTCGCCTTTCCATTCTGCTGACCATTCTGCATGCTGTCTTACGGCTTCCAGCCTGTCTTTTATCGTAGGCGGCGGCAGTTTTTTTCTCCCGTTTGGAAGAAATGTTTTATCTCGTTAAAAATCCATGGATAGCCTATCGCCCCGCGCCCAATCATCATTCCGTCAATATTGTATTTTCTCTCTGTATTCTAGGGCTGTTTCTGGCGAATCTATATCACCATTTCCGAAAAATCAGGGATTTCTATATTAGGATTGTTTTTAACTTTGCTAATATACTCCCAGTCAGCTTTTTCCTTTATACATCTGCGTTCTCGTTCGGGCGTGGATGGTAAGGGCTTTTATGCCTACTTCCTGCAATCTCTCCGCCACTTCCTCTATATTGATGCTCTCTGTATCCCAGCCCAGCCGAGTTTTTTACCGTAACTGGCAGTTCGGTAGAATTTACCACTGCTTTGGTAAGTTTTTACCATCAGATCAATATCTTTCAAAAACTCCTGCCCCAGCGCCTTTGCTGACTACCTTTTTCACAGGACAACCAAAATTGATATCCACCAAATCTGGCTGTACCGTTTCCACTATCTTGGCAGACATCGCCATCGCTTCCTCATCGCCCCCAAAAATCTGAATTCCCACAGGTCTTTCGTAATCAAAAATATCCAGCTTTTTTTTGCTCTTTATCGCATCACGGATAAGCCCCTCGGAGGAGATAAATTCTGAATACATCAGGTCTGCCCCATGCATCTTTGCACAAACGGCGAAACGGCGGATCCGAAACATCTTCCATCGGCGCCAAAAGCAATGGAAAATCAGGAAGTTCTATTTTTATCTATTTTCAACATATTTGCAAAGATAGGCACAAAATGTTTTGGAATATTATTAAATTATGTTTAAATTTACAGAAACCATTAGAAAATTTGAATTTAATAATCCTTATTTTTACAATAGAATTACATAAAAACATAATAGCAAATATAAATTTATATTTCTGCAATTATACCTAAACTCAAACTCTTTTATGTTTAAATAAAACGCTTTTCATTTTATTCTCAATAACTTACAAAGATAATCCTTTCTTAAAGTTGTCTTGACACCTTAAAAATTAACAGTTGAAAGATTTGATATTTTTCATTATTTACAGTTCCAAAAAACTATTTTAAAAGAAAATAAATAAAACGGAAAAAGGAACTGTTTTTAGAAAAGTATTTTAGAGGAATTATAGTTTCAAAAACAAAGCTGTTTTTGGACCTCTATTTTCTTATCATTATCTCATTAGATTGTATCTTTCCCATTTGAAAAACATATATCCTTTAAATTCTCTTTTTGTTTTTGGGTTAAATGATCATAAATCTTTTTCATCTATACAGATTTCTAAAAACATAGGATAATCTACATTTTTATCTAAATGATAATAATAGTATGAAGAAGAATTGATATCTAAACCTATATTAATATTATTTATATTAAAGTTTTTAAGATAGGTAATGGACTTCTTTGATTTTTAATACTTTTTAATTGATTATACAAATACCAATTAATATCAATATTTTTATAATCTCCTTTTTATATGATATTTCCTCTTCCAATTTTTTTATTTTTCTCTATGGATTCTTTTCTTTTTCTTTCTCTTTTTTGGATATTGCTAAAAGTTCTTCTTCTGTTAAATGTATAAATCCTGACAATAAAGAATCCATATACTCATTTTTATTTTTTTATTTTTGAATATTATGCCTAAGTCAGGATAATTTTTCTAATCTATAAAATTAGCACATGTTTCTTCTGGAAAATAGTATCTATAATTTGCTGTATCAATAGGAATAATGTAATCATAATCACTATCATTAATCACTTCTATTTTTCAACATATAATCATCCTCTTTCTTACTAAAAAACTTACTTTCATACTAATTTGAGAAAAAAAGTGTATTGTAAATAAAAATATAACTATAAATAATATATTTCTCATAATTAAGAGGTTGGTTCAAGATAACTTTAAAGGATTAAATATAATTTCTTTAAGCAAATATAAAAAGCCTTACTTCACAAAAAGTAAGACTTTTAATTTCATTTACATTCCCAGACTTTTTCTTACTCTTTTGGAGAGTTTCTTGGGCTACTTTTTGGTTTTTCTGCTCCTTCTTGTAGTTTTTTTCTCCAATTCAGGAAGGTTGTCCATATAATAAGCAAAGATTTCTCTTTCCTTAGCATAAGTTTCCAAAATCAAATTCAGCAATTCTGTTTTCGCGTGTCCATACCCGAAAATTCCCTGCAAGATATTTTCTCTCAATGCTTGGGTTTTATCCTCTGTCGCAATGAGCGAATATATCGTAAAAGACCTTACAAGTGTCAGGATTTTTCGGCTCTTCCAGCGGTGTAGAATCTGTCTCTATGGACATTACTTGTTTCTTCAATTCCTTTTCTGGAAGGAATATATTGATGATGTTTCCTCTTGATTTGGACATTTTATTTCCGTCTGTCCCTGGCACATATTTCGTGTTTTTCCTGCAATTCTGCCTGTGGCAGGATGAAAAACCTCGCCCATTTGGTTATTAAATCTCGCCCTACATCTCTCGCCATTTCCAAATGCTGAAGCTGGTCTTTTTCCCACAGGAACCACCTCGGCATCGTAGAGCAGAAATATCCGCTGCCATAAGCATAGGATAGGTAAAAAGTCCCTACATTCACATCTCCCAGCCTGTCCGCTTTATCCTTGAAACGAGTGAGCCAAAGTAAGCCTTTTGGTAAGGGAAAAACAAGACAAATACCAAGAAAGCTCGCAGGTTTCTGGAATGTCGCTTTGTCTGTAGAAAATAAGTTTTTCTCTGTATCCAGCCCAAAAAGCCAGCCACGCCGCAGCGATTTCGTAAGTGTTTTTCAGCACCTCAGCATCTTTTATCTGCGTGAGAGTGTGCATATTAGCAATGAACAAGAAAGACTCGTTCTCTGTTTTTTTAGATAATTCTATGGCTGGAACGATTGCCCCCAAAATATTCCCTAAATGCGGCGTTCCTGTAGCCTGTATTCCTGTAAGAATTCTTGACATGATTTTTATTTTTATTTTTTTAAACAAAATTAAATTTTCACATTTTAAAACCTGCTGTACATTTTTATAAATCTCGGTTTTTAAGCGCTTCTATCGGCATTTCTTTGATTTCGGCAAGTTTCAGATAAACCTCATCAATAGGCTCTTCTGCTGTATCCGTTTCCAAAAATCCTATCCAAAGGAATGTCCCGCACGGTTTCCTGCAAAGATAAGTTATAAAGCAGCGCTTTCCCAAAAGACAAATAAAAGCCTTTGCTCAAAAAGCTCTTCGGCGGTTTCCTTTTTTTCTTATTATATCCATGCACGATGAGCGGCACTTTTGCGATTTTTCTGAAACCTCAGCAACTGAGAAAAACGCCGAACACAATGCACTATTACGGGTTTTTGGATTTCATTCGCCCAGAGAATCTGCTGTTCAAAGATTTGTTCCTGCAAACTCTCATCTGCCGAGACCAGCCCATCCAGCCCGCATTCGCCTATCGCAAAGGCAGTTTGGGTGCTGGGATATTTCTTTTATTTTATCTAAATTCTGTCTGTAATTTTTCATCAATTTTTATTTGGGTGAAGTCCTACTGAAAAAAATAATTTTCTGGAATTTCTTCCGTGAAATCCAAGTTATAAATTCCGCATTCTCTCCCACGAAAAATGATGATGGAAAATCAAAAACATACAGCTCTTTTTTTATTCTTTTTCTTTTCTTCTTTGGACAAATAGAATTTAGGCATTTCCCACTGATATCTCACCGCGAGAGTTCTCACCGCTACAATCAGCAAAAATAGTAGAAACATGCACCATAATATACGGCATAGAAGTGTATCTATACAACACCAAAAAAACAAAACTCCGCCCACAATACACGCCGTAGCGTAGATTTCTTTTTCTCAAAACCAAAGGAATTCTATTGAGCAAAAATATCTCTAAAAATCCCACCAAAACAACCTGTGATAACCCCCAAAGTGAGAGAAATAATCGTCCCATGCTCCGCATTCAGCCCTTTCTGAATTCCCATAATGGTAAAAAGCCCAAGCCCAAAGCTGTCAAAAAAATAAACAACGGCGTTTCGAATTTTTTTCAAAAACCTTTACCAGCATCGCAAAAGATACTCGCCCAAAAACCACTGTACAACTGAACATATCTTTCATCCAGAAGACAGGAACTTCCAGCAGTAAATCCCGCAAAAGTCCCTCCACCAAAGGAAGTAACGAAAGACACTATAAGCACACCGAAAAGGGTCTAATCTCTTTCTCTATCGCTGCAAAAGCCCCAGACATCGAGAAAGAGACCAACCCCAAAAGTTCGATTACGAAATTAAAATTTTTCATACAACATAAATCAACATTTTATTTTTCAAAACAATAACCACACAAAACGAGTCCGTGTGGCAAAAATCAAGTTCCTATGACCGACCTTTCTTCCTACACCCTCACCGCATCTGGAACGAACAAAGTATAGTCGCCACCCAAGCGAGATAATCTCCCTGACACTGCTGCTGCTGATGAACGACTTAGCCGAAGAAGTCAGCAGGAAGATAGTCTCTATCTTGTTCTCCAAAGTAAGCGTCCTATTGATATGCACTATCGCCTTTTTCAAACTCAAAGTCAGCAGGATTTCTCAGCCCTCTGATGATGAAATTCACATTTCTCTTTCGGCAGTAGTCCACCGTAAGCCCCTCAAAAGAGTCAATTTCCACATTAGGAAAATCCTTAAAAGTATTTCTCAAAAATTCTTTTCTCTGCTCCAGAGAAAACATGTATTTTTCTGTACATTATGCCCGATGGCAATGATGATTTTATCAAAAAGTTTCGTCGCCCTTTCTACAATATCATAATGTCCTAAGGTAACAGGGGTCAAAAGACCCAGGGAATACCGCTGTTTTCATTGTTTATTTTTAGTATTCTTAAATATTATTCACTTCCCTTATAGCTTTCATTAGCAAAAATCAATATTTCTGCACGGATACCAACCCACCATCATATCCATCACTTCTTCCAAAGTCTCTATAAGGTGCTCATCTGTCCCATCGTTCTGTAATTCTACATCACTTTCGAGGTATATTTGATAAATTTCCTTCTCTGAAAAATCCCTTCCGCATATAACTGCAATGCAAAGTTTCTGAGTTTTTCCACTGCATCCTGCTCAAAAGAAAGTCGTTTTATCTTTTCTTTTACTTCATCTCTCTTTGCGTTTTGTTATCCATCATCATTATTTATTTCCTCAGTGTTTTTCTATCGAGTTTGATTTGATTTTTCGTAAAACTGCTTCAAATTATCCAAATTCACGCTGCAGTCTTTATTAAAAAAACATTATTGGCTACTAAGTTTTCCATCAAACGAGTTGCTCCAGTTACTTTTGGGTTTCTGTAAGCTTTTTACCAATGATATTAAAATCTACAATGCCTTTCCAGTTTCCTGCTTCATCTTTCTTCGCTACCCCCAAAGAATAGAAGTTCTCCTTTCAGAGATTTTTATTTCATAGGAATAAGGCACCAGACCATATTCTGTTTTGTTTTTTTCGCCCTTCATTATCCACATCATTTAGAGTTAATAAAAAGCACATTTTTTATCCAAATATATTTCATCTGGCTCCACTCTCACTTCTTTAGCGGCATTTTTTGTTTTTCGGAAGATTTAGTTTTAGATTCAGTATACAAATCATCTTCTGTTTGCGCAGAGAAAAAAATAAAGGAAATAGAAATGCTGTCAACCAAAAGTGTTTTTCATAATTTTTATGTTTTAATGTTTGTTTAAAGGCTTTTTCTACCTCATTTCCGCACAAATCTTTGATGGAAATTCCGTAGATTTTTCGCCTGTTGCGGCAGGATACTTGCAGGTGAAAAACCTGGGTTGGTATTCATTTTCCAGCATATAAGGCGTTCCGTTCATAATGATGTATTCCGAACGAGAAAAACCACTCATTCCCAAAGACTTATAAGCTTTTCTTTGCTATTTCTTCTACTTTTTAGTCGTGTCGGCTCATCTATTCTGGCTGGTGTAATTTCCTGAGAAGCGCCTTCATATTTAGCTTCATAGTCGAAGAAATCATTTTTCGGAAACGATTTCCGTAATTCCCAAAAACAGTAATTTCACCTTTATAATCTACCACACCTACCGAAACTTCCATTCCATCCAAAAAGCTCTCTATCAGCACCTCATCATCTTCGTGGAAGGCTTTTTTTCCAGAGCAGCTTTGAACTCAGATTTTTTCTTTTCACTTTTGAAATTCCCAAACTAGACCCAGACTGATTTGGTTTTCACAAAACAAGGAAGCCCAAGTTCAGAAATAATTTCATCTTCACTGAAAAGCATCTCCTTTTCTCAAATAAATACTCTTCGCCGAAGGAATTCCGTATTTAGAAAAGCACCGCCAGAGTGTCTTTTTTATTGAATGTCAATGCACTTTGGTAAAAAAATCACAGCCCGTATATCTCTGTCCCACAGCATCCCAATACGCCTGTAAAAGCCCGTTTTTCACCAGGTGTTCCGTGAATGGTATTGAAACAAACATCAAATTTCAGTTTCGTTCCATCGGCAAGTTTTACCGAAAAAAATCGGCTTTGTCTATCGGGAATTTTTTTCATCATTATCATCCACAAAAACCAACCTTCCTTCAAGACATGAACTCTATAAACATTGTATAAATCCCTGTCCAATTCATCAAAAATAAGCTGACCGCTTTTTCAGCGAAACGATATACTCATCGGAAAAACCGCCCATTACCACGGCGACATTCTTTTTTTATTCATAACTCTTACAATTTAGGCAAAATTAACAAAAACTTTTTATTCACCTACGCTGTCTGATAAATTCTTTAACTTTGTGGCTAAAAAGAATTTTTTTATGCATCTATCCACCGCAAAAACTTTTTTTGAGGAATTCACAGGCTCTCCTGCTGCTGATTTTTCAGGTATTACAGCAGAGCGGCTCATCGAGAATCAATTTCATCGGAAAGTCTCATAATCAGGAATTTTATCATTACTTACAACGAAAAACATCAGAGAAAAACGAGGCTTTTCTCTATCTTTCGGAAGAGTTTTTCTTCATTAAAGCTAAATACACCTAAAATACTGGCAGTCAATGAAGAAAAAAACGCTTTATGTTCAGGAGTTTTTTTGGGCAAAAATACCTTTGTCTGAAATTATCTCTGCCGAAGGACACAGTGAAAGGGTAAAATCATTGGTAAAACAGACCTTGGAAAAAAACTATTCATCCTACAACAAAAAAACCGAAGGAAAAATAGATTTTTCGCAGAACTTTCGAATACGAAGCCTATGATCATCTGCCGATTACGCATGATTTGTATTATTTTCAAAAATTTCATGGTGGATGTCTTGGAACTGCCTTATCACAAAAAGTTCTCTATTAAAAGAATTTCAAAACTCTGACTACTAAAATAGAAAATCTCTCTCCTAAAAACAATCATGCTGAGGGATTTCCAATCGAGAAATATTTTAGTAAATGAAGAAAAACGATGTGTTTTTTCATTGATTATCAATCCGCTATGCTAGGGGCCTGCGGTCTATGATGTGGTTTCTTTTTTTATTCCAAGCGAAAGCCAACTTCCCATGCCGAATGGAAAAACAGAAATGCTGGATTTTTTTATTTCAGTCTTTGGGACAGAGAAACACAGCCTGCACTGAAAAGAAGCTCTTCCCTACTGCCAGCTTATCAGATTTTTGCAAGTACTTGGCGCTTATGGTTTTAGAGGACTTATCCAGCGGAAAGCTCATTTCCTGTCAAGCATCGGACAGGGAATAAAAGAACCTAACGGACTTTTTCTACAAATTGGCAGGAAAACGCCGCTTTCCCAGAGCTTTTATTCAGTTATAGAAAAAAACTCAATGAACCCAGACACTCAGAAGAAGATAAACGCTTTGATTTCTGGGTAAAAATTCTTTTTATTTTTAAGATTTGTAAATTTGCAGGGAATTATTTTATTATGCTACATATCGATATTTATAGTTTTTCTTACAAGAAAAGCGGAATTCCGAAGGACAACACAGACAATGGCGGTGGATTTGTTTTTGACTGCCGTGGAATCCTAAACCCAGGACGAATAGATGAATACAAGCCTCAGACAGGAGCTGATTTGGCTGTGCAGGAATATTTGGAAGAAAAAAACCCAAATGCCTGATTTCCTAAATTCAATAAAATCCCTGATATCCATATCTGTGGACAACTATATAGAGCGAGGATTTGAGCATCTTCAGGTTTCATTTGGCTGCACTGGCGGACAGCACCGCTCAGTTTATTCAGCGATAAAAAAATAGGAGAATTTTTACAACACAAATACGCTGATAAAGTAAGTGTAAAAGTAACCCACAATGAACAACCTCAGCTAAATGCATAGAGTATGAAAGCTTTTTATATTCGCGGCAGGAAAAGGGACAAGATTAAAAACCTTTCACAGACAAACACCCAAAGGCTCTGGCTAAGGTAAATAATATCACCCTTGTTAGAAAGAAATATCAGATTTCTGCAGTCTTTCGGGATTAATGATTTTTATTATTAATATTCATCATTTCGGAGAGCAGATTGTTGATTTTTCTGAAAGAAAATAATAATTTCGGTGCTAAAATAGAAATCTCCGATGAGTCTGAAGAACTTCTGAAACAGGCGGTGCTTTTAGTCTTTTGCCAAAGAACTTTTTGGAGCAGGAAGAGCATTTTTTTAATCATGAATGCTGATATTTTTGACCAATCTGAAATATCAGCGATTTCATTGATTTTCATTTGAAAATCCAATAACTTGGTTACTTTGGCAGTTTCGGACAGAAAAAAAGCTCTCGAAAACTGCTTTTTGACAGCGCAATGACCCTGCAAGGCTGGCGTAATGAGAAAAACAGGCGAAGAAATCTTTGGAAACACTTATAAAAACCTAAAACCATTGGCTTTCAGCGGGAATACACTGCATCAATTCTAATTTTACTAAAACTATTCACCATGCGTGGAAATTCTCCATCATGGAGGAATATTTAGACCTGATGAAAGACTATATTATCAAAGGATACGAACATGATGCTTTACTGATAGATGTGGGAAAACCAGAATCCATCGGCGAAGCAGAAAAATATTTTAAATAAAAATGGAAGAAGAAATTTTAAGAGAAAGTTTTCAGACAAAAAAACTTGGAGCGAGCAGGCCACCAAAGACAGCTGGATGGTCTTTAAGATAATGGGAGAAATAGTCTCTGGCTATGAAAAAAATGCAGAAAATGGGACCTTGTGTGTCTATTTTTGGGTCTGCAAGGATAAAACCAGACACCAAATATTATAAGATGACAGAGGAAATTGCCAAAAAAATCACAGAACTGGGCTTTGGAGTCATCACTGGTGGCGGCCCAGGAATCATGGAAGCTGGAAACAAAGGAGCTAAAGAAAGCGGAGGAAAATCCATCGGTCTCAATATAGAACTACCTTTCGAGCAGCATCTGAATCCTATATAGACAAATTATACAGCATGGAGTTTGACTATTTTTTTCATTAGAAAACTCATGTTTATAAAAATACTCACAAGGATTTATCGTGATGCCTGGCGGTTTTTGGGACTTTGGATGAACTTTCAGAAGCATTGACGCTGATTCAGACTGGGAAAATCGGCAGATTTCCTATCGTTTTCGTTGGTTCAGAATTTTGGAGCGGGCTGCTGGATTGGTTCAAAAATACTTTGCTGAAATGAAATTAATTTCGGAAGAAAATTTCTCTTTTCAGAGTGGTAGACACGGCTGATGAGGCTGTTTCACACATTAAAGCCTTCTATGACAAAGTACTCCATTCACGAAAATTTCTAAGTTTGGCACGGCTTTTTGCCTTTATTTAACAAAATTTTTAAGATTATGATTACGAAAAAGAAAGTCAGTCTTGTTGGATTTTTTTGCGATGCTGCTTATGATAATGAGCTTTTGCAGCGAGCCAGTTCCAATCTTCATTGACTAAAGTAGACTATGTGGAGGGAAGCAAAACTTTAAAAATTTACCACCAAAGTAAGCACAGAGCAAATCGCAAATGCCCTGAAAAGGTAAATTCTAGTTCCGCAAGTTTTAACGCTGAAGTAGGAAAGTATATTAGCAAAAATTTCTCAGTAACCATAAACGGAGAAAACAAACCTCTGAAAGTTACTGGAAGCCAAGTAAATGGAGAGACAGTGTTTATTTATTTCTGAAGTAGATGGTGTAGCGAGTATTTCCACATTGAAAATTAAGAACAACATTCTGCTGGATGTATATCCTAAACAGCTAAACCTAGTGAATATCGCCTACAAAGGAAGCCAGAAAAACATGACCTTCCAGCGTGGGAAAGAGACCGCAGAAGTATCTTTCTAGGAACGAAATTGTTATATTATTTAATGTAAAGTCCTGCATTTTGCAGGATTTTTATTTCTGTGATTTTACTTTTTATAAATAGGAACACTGCTGCACGCCTCTCCAAACATCAGTGATTTTCACTATTGGTTTTAGTTTTTGAACCAGCTCTACATAGGCATTGGTAGGGATTTCACATCGCTGCAACCTCTGATGAGAACTCTTTTGTCCTTATAATCAGAAAAAAATCAAATTTTCTGAATTTCTTCATGAAACAAAAACCAATTCCAGCTCATCCAGCGAACCAAAAACTATCTTTTTAGCAACGCCTTCTAATTTAGATGTTAGTAAAAAAATACGCCCAGAGCGGAACGATAGCATCCGTAGAACAATAGAGATAAACAAAGGCATTTTCATAAATTTCCACATCCAGATTTTTCCACCTGCTCACGGAAAGTCTTTTTCCTTTAATATAAGTCCTTCATATAGAAAGTCTTTCAGGTCAATACCCAAACGCTTTCCCTTTTGGACGAAAATTCAGCAACATCTATGTTTACCAGTCCGCTATTCGTAACTTTATTTACTATTTCTCCTTGCTCTGACATATTATTTATTTATATTTGAGCAAAAATAAATCTTTTTACTAAAATAAAATGTCTAAAAATATTATATCATCTCAGGAGAAGCTTCTGGGGATTTACACGGTTCTAACCTGATGAAAGCCATCCTAAAAAAAGAACCCTGATGCAGAGTTCAGATTTTTGGGAGGCGACCTGATGAAAGGAAGTAAGTGGAACATTGGTAAAACATTACAAAGACCTTGCATTCATGGGATTCTTGGAAGTGGTTTCTAAATCTTAAAACCATTCTGAGAAACATCAAATTTTTGTAAAGAAGACATAAAAACACCAGCCAGATGTCCTTATTTTGGTGGATTACCCTGGCTTTAACCTAAGAATCGCAAAGTTTGCTAAATCATTAGGAATCAAAGTAGTATATTACATTCTCCACAGCTTTGGGCTTGGAAAGGAAGGTCGCGTAGAAACCATCAAAAAAATATGTAGATGAGATGCTGGTAATCCTCCCTTTCGAAGAGGATTTTTACAAGAAAACATTCTGTGAAAGCTCACTTTGTAGGACATCCTCTTTTGGATGCTATTTCAAATTTAAAACCAATTGACACTCAAGAATTTAAAAACAAAACAACTTTAGACAGCAGAAATCATCGCATTACTCCCAGGCAGCCGAAAACAAGAGATAAGAAAAGATGCTTGGTTTGATGCTCAGCGTGACTTCTCATTTTCAAAGATTATCAGTTCGTTATAGCAGGAGCACCTTCTCTACCAAAAAGAATTTTTATGATGAATTTTTGACGGATGATGTGCATTTCGTGTCCAATAAAACTTATGATTTGCTTCGTTCTTCCAAAGCTGCTCTGGTAACCTCTGGAACAGCAACACTGGAAACCGCCCTTCTAAAAATCCCAGAAGTAGTCTGCTATCGCGGAAGCTGGGTTTCTTACCAAATCGCAAAAAGATTGGTAAAACACATTAAATTTATTTCTTTTGGTCAATTTAATAATGGATAAAGAAGTTGTTAAAGAATTGATACAAAAATGATTTAACAACAGAAAACATAAAATCCGAATTAGAAAAAAATCTTAAATCCAGAGCAAAGAGAAAAAAATCCTAAACGAATACGAAAAACTAAACCATCTCCTCGAGGTAAGGGAGCGAGTGAGCGCGCTGCAGAAATCATCACAAAACTACTATGAACAAACAGCCTTTTGCTAATTTGCGCCATCAGTTTTGGATTAGAATTTTCTTTCAAGACAAATTTGATTTCCCTTTTTGGGGAGCAGTGCTACATTAGTTTTAGGGATTGTGGGATTTTTAGCTGGATTTTTATCCGAAATTTCTTTTTTGATAGACTGAAAATCGGCGTTTTTTTGGTGTTTTTTTGTTTTTCAGCATTGGAATTTTTCTGCATTTTCTCAATTCAAATTCTGCACAAAATTTTGATTTTTGAGAAAAATAAAACAACTGAAAATCGTTTTTCAGCTCAGCAAAAAAACTAAACTCCAACGAAAGAAACAAACGCTATGAAGTTGAAATTCTCAATTTTGAAAAGCCTTTTTTCGGCTGTAATTTCTATCCCGAAAGAACAGAAAGAGCTGGATTTTTCTGTATTTTTTTATTCGGCTGAGGCTTACCTCAATCCCACCCAGAAACCACAGTACGATTTTCAGTTTGATTATCAAAAAAATATTTAGCTCGGCAAAATATTTCATTATCAAGGATTTATTCCCCAATGAAATTTCATTCAAAAAGAAAGAATCTGTAAGTTTCGCTGATAAAATAAAGCAAAAACGACTGGATTTACTTTTTCAGAATAGATAATTCCAACCTTCAACCTCAGAATAAAGCGATTTTTAAAAGGAATAATCCTCGCCGACCGAACGGAAATAGACCAAGAAATCATCAATCATTTCAGCAAAACTGGCTTAATCCATATTTTGGCGATTTCGGGTTCTCATATGGCGATTATTTTTCTTGATGATTTTTATTTGTTTTAAATCCTATTTTTTTCGGTGAAAATACAGAAATATTCCTATTTATATTTCATTGGCAGCCATCTGGGGATTTTGCGATATTCATCGATTATGGAAATTCTGTGGTGCGCTCCCTGCATCATGATTACAGTCTATTATATTATGATTTTTTTGCAGAGAAAGCCTAATCTTCTGCACTCTTTGGCTTTTGGCTGGAATGATGATACTTTCGATTGATACTCAGCAGCTTTTCGATGTAGGTTTTCAGTTGAGCTTTTTTGGCGGTTTTTGGGATTTTTGGCTGTACAAACCTATTACCCAATCATTATAAAGCCACTAAAAAAACAGAGCGATAAGATTCATTCTAAATACATTTTCTTTGAGTCTCGCTGCCCAGCTGACTACACTTCCATTGATATTATTTCTACTTTCATCGTTTTCTATAATGTCTGTTTTTATCAATGTTGTCAGCATCATGGTATCGCAGGGATTTATCATTTTTCCTTTATCGTTTCTATTTTTGTTTGGAATAGAATTTACTCTGATTAGCTTTTTAGAAATCTACTGACTGGTGCGCGAGTTTCTTCCTAAATATGGTTGCTTTTTCTCAAAAACAGATTTTTAGTTTCGTGGAAAATGTTTCTATCGAAATTCTGAACTTATTATTTTATTTGTGCTTGTCTATTTATTGAGAAGTGTTTTTGAAAAAGCCAGAATGTAAAAACTTTCACGCATTTTTTCATTCTTCATCTTGTTATTCATTTTCACAAAATATTGACTAATTTTTTTATTTTTGGAAAAAGGAAGAAATACTGCTCCATTCTTTTTCAAACAAAATATCGTTTCCGTGAAAACAAGGAGACAAAGCTGTTTTCATAATGAGCGAGGAGGCTGATACGAAAAAAATCAACAACTTCATTATCAAATCCTACATCACATCCAGAAAGAGTAAAAAACATAGAAATAAAAAGTAAAAACCGATGACCAAGCTAAAAATAAACCAAACCATCTATGAGATAAAATAATCCGAGAATTTGTTGGCTCTCGGATCATGGCTAATAGATTCTAACATCTACTTTTTGACCTATTACGGTCGGATTTCATAGTATTTCTAAAACAGATAAAAAGAAATACTACAACTAAAAACTAATTATAACATTGTCTTGATTTCAAAATCAAAAATATGCCAAAAATCATATTTTTCAAATTTTAAATATTTTCATAAAATATATATCGCTGATTTTCAGTTATAAAAATTTATTTTTTTCGTTTTTATCATTATTTCAACATTGATAAATTAAAAAGTTATATTTGCAAATTGAAAATAAATAAATAAAATAATTTTAGATATGAAAAACACATAACATTTGGATTATTTGCCTTGTGTATGGCTATGGGATTTGCCCAAAGACATGAAATAGGAATTAAAAGGAGGGTACTCTATCGTTGGAGGAGACGCTAAAAGCGTTATCAGATCCTTCCCCTGATGCAGGAACAAACAGAAGAGTTCAGCCTACATACATAGGCTTTATTTTACAAAAAGAAACCTGAATCCAAGACAAGCGATAAGAATCGATGGAGCATATAATATTGCTTTCTTTGATAACCTTTATACAGGAACTACTAAAAATGTCTAATGATATTTTTGGAAGCATCTGCTTTTATTTGAATATTCTTTCTTCTCTATAATGATGAACTAAAAAGGAGAAACTAAACTTTAGTCCATATGTTTTTCGCTGGGCTTTCTGGGATAATGTATGACCACCCAGACCTTATGACTACTGTAGGACAATCAAGTAGAGGTTTTTAATTTCACTACATATACTGGTGAAAACATTCACAAGAAAAAAAGTAACTTTAGGCATACCTTTTGGTTTAGGTTTGAAAATACAAAGTTTGGATACAACTGGTCTATCTTTTGCAGAGGCTATGTTCAGATATACACTTTACTGATAATCTTGATTATAGTAATCTTGACAAAATGAACCATACCATCAGATACAATGTTTACTCCTGCAAACCGTGCAGCTGCAGAAACAGCTCTACAACAGTATATGGATGGACACAAGGGGAAAGGTAAAGATTGGTTAAAACTCTGTTACAATAGGTATTTCTTATGCATTCGGAAGACCACCTGTATTGTAAATAAAAATATAAATGATATCTGTAAAAGAAAAGTTAAACTTTTGATAATCTGCCCCAAAGCATGTTGCCATCATTATGGATGGCAACGGTAGATGAAGCTAAAATCACAAAACAAAGAAAGAACTTTTCGGGCATAAAAATGCCATAAAAGCTGTAAGAGAGGCTATCAGTGCTTGTAATGAAGCTGGTATTCCTTATCTTACGCTTTACACTTTTTCAACGGAAAACTGGAACAGACCAGCAGAGGAAGTAGATACACTTATGGATCTACTTTCTTCTACATGTTACAGGAGGCTGAAGAGATTTTTCAAGAGGAATTAGAATCCGTGCCATAGGAGATTTAGAAGCTACCAGAACATGTAAGAAATCAGCTCTACAACATCATGGAGCTTACTAAAAATAACACCAAAGGAAATCTTACACTGGCTCTAAGCTATGGTTCACAAAAAGAAATACTAAATGCTGTAAAAGAACTGTGCAAAAAAGTGAAAAATGGAGATATCAATGAAAACGATATTGATGAACATCTTTTTGAGCAGCATCTATATACCAAAGAACTTCCACCAGTAGATTTACTTATTAGAACAAGTGGAGAAGTCCGAGTTAGTAACTTTATGCTATGGCAGATAGCTTACGCTGAGATGCAGTTCATAGATGTTTTATGGCCTGACTTTACCAAAGAAACTTTTTTCCAATGCATTTTAGACTATCAAACTAAAGAACGGCGGTTCGGTAAAAATAAGTGAGCAGTTAGAAAACAAGTAGTAAAAAGTAGAATTTAAGAAAAATCACATGAATTTTAAAAATATTGCCAATCATCCTTCTGATGGCTTCTATGTCTCAGGTTCAAGGACAGATTACTCAAAAAGAGAATGCAACACTTTAGATTTCTGAACAACAGAGTGGAAATTACACCCTTCAGGGAATCGTTGTAGATGGTGTGAAATATACTCCAGAGCAGATATTAAAATTTACAGGTCTCTACAAAGGAGAAGCTGTAGAAATACCTGAGCAAAGAATCAGTAATGCAATCAAAAACTTTGGGATACTAACTCTTTCTCAAAAGTGAAGTTTATGTGGAAAGCGTAAACGGAGAACAAGTAGTTTTGAGATTTGCTTTACAAGATTTGAAAGGAACTTAAAAGATGTAAAATTCACAGGAAAAGGTATTAAAAATCCCAAAATGAAAAAGTTAATCAAGGAAAACGACCTGAAACCTGGGACAAAAATTACTGAAAAATTTAGTTTCTACGCTTCAAAAATAAAATCCCTCAACAATACATAGGGTTCGCTGATGCTAAAATCAATATCCAAGAAAAAGCAAGCGGAGAAGACCCTAATTTAGTGGATTGGACTATCGAAGTTGATAAAGGAAAAAGTAAAAATAGAGAGCATCAACTTTGAAGGAAACGAAAAATGTTTCTTCTAAAAAGCTTAGAAAAAGGATTTAAAATACTAAACAAAAAGATTTTTCGCTGGTATTCTTAAACCATCTAAACTGATAAAAGAAAAAAATACGAGGAGAGACAAACATAATTTGATAAGCTACTATAACTCACTTGGTTATAGAGACATAAAATCATTTCTGATACTATAACAAGAAGTGATAAAGGATTTTGATATCAAAGTAAAATTAGAAGAAGGTAAAAATACTATATAGGAAATATAGAATTCTACGGAAACACTGTTTTTCTCACAGAAGTACTGCAAAGACTTTTGGGATACAAAAAGGAGACATCTATGATGCTGTAGGATTTAACAAAAAAAGTGGGAGAAGACGGCGGTAAGGATGATGATTCTGATTTGAAATCATTATACATGAACAGTGGTTATCTTTTCTCTAACATTACTCCGATAGAAAAAGTCTGTGGAGGGAGATTCTATCAACTTAGAAATCCGTATCACAGAGGGCGAAAAGAGCTACTTGGAATAAAGTTACTTGGTCTGGAAACACTACTACCCATGACCATGTTATCCTTCGTGCTTTGAGAACGCGCCCTGGAAAACTTTTCTCTAAGAGTGATATCAAAAGAACTTATTTTGATTTAGCAGGGGATGCAGTTCTTTGACCCTCAAAAATCGGACAAGAAATAAAACCAAATCCACAGGATAACACGGTGGATATCCACTGGACATTAGAGGAAAAAGGTTCTTCACAAATCCAGCTTCAGGCGGGATATGGTGGAAACACTTTCATCGGTACATTGGGACTTACTTTCAACAACTTCTCTTTGAGAAAATTCTTGAAGTTTAACAAGTTAATCCCTCAAGGGGACGGACAGACACTTTCTCTACAAGCGCAGGCTGGGCAATATTTCCAGACTTATAGTGCGTCATTCGTGAGAGCCCATGGCTTTTCGGTAAGAGACCTCACTGCTTTGTCTGTGAGTTTTCAGCCACTCGTGTGAAATATTCTGATTATTATGGTAATCCCTATGAAGTTGAACATTATGTCTGCATCTTTAGGGGCTTAATAAACTTCTAGAATGGCCAGATAACTATTTTTTCACTTTATACAGGACTTTCTTACCAGAGATATAGTTTTAATAATTATACATTCTATTTTGGGGAAGAAACCTAACGCACGGTACAGCGAATAACTTTGCATTTAATGTAAGTTTGAGCAGAAACTCTGCGGGATATGACCCTATATTCCTACTACAGGTTCTAATATAGAATTGTCTGCTAAATTCACTCCGCCTTATTCAGCATTTAACAATAAGGATTATTCCACTATAGCTACTGCTGATAAATACAGATGGATGGAATACTACAAGATAAAATTCAAAGGCTGATGCCTATAATGAAAGTTATAGGTAAATTGGTACTTAGAACTAGTGCAGAGATGGGATTCCTTCATGGATATAATAAACAGCTGGGAGCACCTCCTTTTGAGCGTTTCTACATGGGGGAACAGGGCTTTACAGTGGTAGATATGATGGTAGAGAGCTTATCCCACTTCGTGGATACGATGACCCATCTACATCTGGTGGAACATCTACGGATGTAACTCCTACTGGTGGTGGTATTTTTGTACAATAGATTTGCTCTTGAGCTGAGATACCCTATCTCTATGAGCCAAACAGCTAAAATCTCACGGATTGGCATTCGCAGAGGGTGGTAACACTTGGAAAGGTTTTAACTCTTATAATCCCATTCAAATTACAAAGATCTGTGGGTGTGGGTGTGAGAATCTATATGGGAGCATTCGGCTTATCGGATTTGATTTTTGCTTACGGAATTGATAAACTTCCTTATTCTACATCTAATACTCCATCAGGATGGCAGACTCACTTCTTGATGAATCAATCACTATAAAAGATATAAAATATGAGAAAATACGCATTATTTTTAGAATAATTTTTCATGTTTTGGGGGATTTGTAGTATCTTCGGCACAGAAAATCGGCGTAGTGGATTCTGATTTTATCTTAAAAAGTCTTCCTAGAATACAAGGAAGCTGATGAAAGATTTAATAAGCAGATAAAAGTACTGGCAGATGCAGCTGGACTCCTTACAGTCAAACTACAATAAAAAGAAAGAGCTCTTTGAAAATGAAAAGAATTCTTTTTGGTGGGAGAACAACTGAAAAACAAGGGAAAAAGAAGTGGCTGATTTGGAGAAAAAGTGCAGACGCATTTGAGAGAAAAATTCACTGCACAGGGAGAAATCAACACATTCAGAGCCAAAGTAGTCCAGCCTTTCCAAGAAAAAGTCTGGAATGCCATCAGAACTATTGCCGATGATTTAGGCATAATTCTTGATAGAAGTTCTGATAGTAGCGTGCTATTCACCGATAAAAGGTATGATTACACCAAACTAGTGCTAGATCTCCTGATGAGGGACAACCCAAAAAAATGGAGAAAAAAGGACAAAGAGAAGGAAAAAGAATAATCCTAAGAAAAATAAAAAGTAAGAATATTAAAAATTTTTAATTATAAGTTATGAAAAAATCAAGTTTATTATTTGCATTCGCAATGTTTTTATGTCTTTCGCGACAGTTAGCGCTCAGAAAATAGCAACTTTAGATGTTGCTGAGATCTTGAACCTAATGCCAGAAAGAGCTAGATCAGCAATTGGAAGCTTTCAGCAAAACTAAACAAGCTGAAATCGAAAAACAAATGACTGCTGCTGAAGCTAAATTCAAAAATACCAAGAAGAAGCAGCTAAGCAAACCCAAAAGTAAACCAAGAGAGAGAGCAAGAATTGCAAAAATTACAACAAAAATATTCAGCAAATGACTCAAGTAGCTCAGCAAGATTTAGCTAAGAGACAAAACAGGGATACGCACCAATCGAAAAAGAAAGTGAACGATGCTGTAGCAAAAAGTAGCAAAAAGCTAACGGATGGGATCTAATCTTCGATACTATACTACAGTTGGTCTTGTTTACAAAGGAGGAGCAGATGCTACTGCAGCTGTAAAAAGAATTAGGACTTTAAATAATTTATTAATAATTTAAGACATAAAACCACTCAATATTGAGTGGTTTTTAAATTGACATTTTAAATACTTTACAATGGAACTATTTTTCAAAAGCAAAAATCAGATTTACAGACTGTGACCCTATGGGGCACCTTAATAATTCTAGATACATAGACTACATGCTCAATGCCCGAGAAGACCACATGGCAGAGCATTATGAATTCACCCACGAAGAATATGCCCACAAAAACAGGCTGTGTATGGATAGTTATACAAAACAGAAATAGCCTATCTGAAAGAAGTGAAAATACAACAAAGAAGTGATTATTTCCAGCAAACTGATAGAGCTAAATGACAGAACCTGCAAAATAGAACTTCTCATGAAAGACCTAGACACCGAGAAAATATACGCTGTGCTTTGGGTGTACTTTCATTCATTTTTAATTTGTAAAATCCAGAAAATCAGAAGTGATGGGCGAGGATATCATTCAAGCAAATCAAAAATTCTTGACCAAAAGTAGAACAGTCAGATTTTCAGTCAAGAGCTAATTATCTAAGAACTCTAAATAAATAATTCATGAAAAATTCTTGTAATCGGTGGAAATGGGCAGCTCGGAAACTGTTTGAACAAGATAGCTTCTGACTATTCTTTGGAGTATGAATTCTGTTTCACAGATTATGATACTTTGGATATCACGGATAAAAATCAAGTTGATAGTTATTTCTCTGATTATCAGCCTGATTTCTGCATCAATGCTTCTGCATACACAGCTGTAGATTTGGCTGAACAGGAAAAAGAAAAAGCTTTCGCAGTCAATGCCGAAGGCGTGGGATACCTTGCCGAAGCCTGTGCGGAGCTTAACATTGATTTAATCCATGTTTCCACAGATTATGTATTTGATGGCGAGACTGACCTTCCTACACGGAAGACGATTTTACCAATCCTCTCAGGGTTTATGGTGCGTCCAAATTAGAGGGCGAAAACCTTGCTTTGGAAAAATCCAAAACCATCATCATCAGAACATCTTGGCTTTATTCTGAGTTTAATAAAAATTTTCGTGAAAAACGATGCTAAATCTATTCAGCACCAAAGATGAACTGAATGTAGTAGCTGACCAATTCGGACAGCCGACTAATGCCAATGACCTTGCGAAGGTGATTATGAAAAATCATCCGAACAGAAGAAAAAGGAATACGGAATTTTCCATTTTTCTAACTATCCTGAGACTACTTGGTTTGATTTTGCACAAAAATCGCAGAACTATCCGAGAGTAAAAATCAAAATAAATCCCATCACCACAGACCAATACCCTACTCCTGCAAAACGCCCTATACGAAGCACAATGTGTCTGGACAAAATAGAAAACAGCTACAACATAGAGCCAAGATACTGGGAAAACAGTCTGAAAGAGTGCATGGAAACTTTGTTAGAAAGAAATAAAAATATGAATATACATTTTCATCCAACATGAAACTTTTCGAAGCAGCGAGGAGCTTATTTAGACTGAGGCGGAAAAGAGAAAATACAATATTTCTTTTCAAAAAGTTTTTGAAGGCGATAAACTTCCTGACTCCGCTGAAAACATCGATATGCTCATCGTACTAGGGCGGCCCACAATCTCCTGCTACCAGCACAGAAGAATGCCCTCATTTTGATGCAATGGCGAAATCAACCTTATCAAAAATGTATCGATGCAGGGGAAAGCTGTCGTAGGAATATGCCTTGGTTCTCAGCTGATTGGAGAAAGTTTAGGATTTAAATTCGGGCATAGTCCAGAAAAAGGAAATAGGAAATTTTTGCTATTGAACTTACAGAACAAGGAGACTTCAAGATGAAAAATCAATCATTTTGGGAAAAACTTTGGTCGTGGGACACTGGCACAATGATATGCCTGGGCTTGAAAATGATAATCAAATCCTTGCATTCAGCAAAGGCTGTCCAAGACAAATCGTAAAATATTCTAATAGTGTCTATGGTTTCCAATGCCATATGGAACTGACAAAAGAAGTAGTCAAAGAACTGATTGACAGCGAAAAGACTTACTAAACCTCAGCAAAACTCATCCATTGGTGCAGTCTCCAGAAGAAATTCTTGATTTTTGATTATTCAGAAATGAATGAAAAATTGTATGTTTTCTTAGATAAATTAACCCAAGATTATTTACAAAAATAAAAATCATTAACCTTTCCAAAATTTAGTTTTGCCATGCTAGTCAAAGTTTTTGCAGTGCCATAGCATGGAGTTTCTGCCCAGACCATCACGATAGAAGTAAATGTGAGACCAAGGGTGGGCTATCATCTCGTGGGGCTTCCTGACAATGCCATCAAGGAAAGCAGCCACCGTATTTCAGCAGCCCTGAAAAATGTAGGACACAAGCTCCCTGGCAAGAAAAATCACCATCAATATGGCGCCTGCTGACCTTCGCAAAGAAGGTTCTGCGTATGACCTGAGCATCGCGATAGGGATTTTGGCAGCTTCGGATAAAATTCTTGCCGAAAATTTAGACCAATACATCATCATGGGGAGAGCTCTCCCTCGATGGCGGATTACAGCCGATAAAGGGCGTTTTTGCCGATTGCAATAAAAAGGCGCGAGAGGAAGGCTTTAAAGGAATTATTTTACCTAAACAAAATACCCAAGAGGCCGCAATAGTGAACAATCTGGATGTTTACGGTGTGGAAAAACATCAAAGAGGTGATTGACTTTTTCAATGGAGAAAGAGATTTGGAAAAACCGAAATAGACACTCGCAAGGAATTTCAGAAATAAAATCAATGAATTTCCCTTATGATTTTTCGGAAGTAAAAAGGGCAAGAAACCGCCAAAAGAGCCATGGAAGTAGCAGCAGCCGGCGGGCACAATATCATTCTGGTAGGCCCTCCAGGGAGTGGAAAAACCATGCTCGCCAAGAGAGTTCCCAGCATTCTGCCTCCTCTCACGATGAAAGAGGCTCTGGAAACCACTAAAATCCACTCCGTAGCAGGAAAAATGGGCAGCAACACCTCACTGATGACCGTTCGCCCGTTCCGTTCACCTCATCACACTATTTCTGATGTTGCTCTAGTGGGTGGCGGCACTATCCTCAGCCTGGTGAAATTTCCCTTGCGCACAATGAGTTCTTTTCCTCGATGAGCTTCCTGAGTTTTAAAAGAGCTGTTTTGGAAGTAATGCGACAGCCTTTGGAAGACCGCGAGGTAACGATTTCCAGAGCGAGATTTTTCGGTAAATTATCCCATCAAGTTTTATGCTGGTGGCAAGTATGAACCCGAGTCCCTTCAGGCTATTTCCCTGATGACCCGAACAATCACCTCTTCCCAGACCGAAATGCAGAGATATATGAACAAAGTTATCTGGGCCGCTTTTGGACAGAATAGACATTCATATAGAAGTCCAGAAAGTAGAGTTTGAACAACTTGCAGAAAAAGAAAGAAAAAGGCGAAAGCAGTATAGAAAATACGAAACCGCGTGCTGAAAGCCAGAGAAATACAAGCCAAACGATATAAAGAGCTGGACATCAACTACAATGCCCAAATGGGACCTAAAAGAAATAGAAAAATACTGCGATCTGGACAGCACCTGCCAGCAGCTGATAAAAACGCCATGGAAAAACTAAATCTCTCCGCTCGTGCCTACTGATAGAATCCTAAAAAGTAGCCCGAACCATAGCTGATTTAGATGATTCTGAAAACATCAGTCCTGCCCATATCTCCGAAGCTATACACTACAGAAGTTTGGACAGGGATTTTTGGAGGGCGTAAAAATACAAAAACGGTAGATTTATAAATCACTTTTTCTATATACTTTCCTTTATATCTTAGCACTCTTCAGCCATTGCTACTGCTATTACTCCTCCATACAGGCACCCTACCAACTGCTCCAAAGTGACTCAATCCTATAAAACATACCTATTGTCTCCCACCCTGCCACTACTGAACCTCCTCGTACCCCATCTTCTATTAAACTTTGTTGTATCCTATCTACATTTTATCCTGTAATTGAAGGGTGCGTTGTCTTTTTACTAATAACCTAGTTTAGCTCACATATTTATTATTAATTAGACTTCAATTTTATATCTACTACTAACTGACAAGATGCAAAATACACTATTTATAATACTTCCCATCACTAACAAAAGCTAACAATATGCTTAAAACATCTTTCTGTATAATCGTACTCTTTCTTGTTTATATCCTTTTCTTCTACCTTCCTCAAATACTACTTTTTCATGAAAGCATCTTTTAGATTCCTCTTCCGTATGAACTATTACCCATACATTCTCTTACATTTTTAATATTAGGGTAAACATACTTCTATTTTTAAAAAATAATTACTTTTTAAGAATATTTTATTATATTTGCGAATAAATAAATCTTATTATGAATAATGACATTATTGGAAAAATATTAGAAAATACAGAGAGCTGAAAAGGCTACAGCCAAGAATATATGGCGCACGAATTAGACCTTACCCAAGCCTCCTATGCTAAATTAGAAAGTAATTCCACAAAAATAAGTGTAGAAAGGCTTTTTATGATAGCCAAACTACTAGAAACAGATGTTGCAGAAATATTAGAATTAAAATAAACAAACTATTTATAATCAAGACATTAAGGAAAACAGCGTTGGACATCAACAAGTTCAAAAACCTATATCAAGACAACAAAGATGTTTATGAAAAACTCATACAAGCAAAAGATGAGCAAATCGCCCTTTTAAAAAGTTTATTAAAAACAACAGGCCGAGCTTTTAGCTTTTACTAACAATGGCTATTCCTTTTTGCAGGAACTGGTTATTTGGGTAGGAAATCCGCTCTCCACTATCAGTTTTTAGGAGTGTATACGCAGCCTATATATCTATTATTTCAGCTTCTATCGGGACATCTTTGTCCAGAATTTTTATTTTGTCTCCTATTCTAAACGGAAATGAAAAGAAAATAATAATCCCTGCGGTGATATTACTCAAAAATAGACCATTGGGCAAACAGCGCCACGCCTATCACGGTAAAAATAGATGAAATCACCAGAAACGCCTGTTTTCGCTCCACTCCCCAGACAGGAACCAAGGTCAGGACTATAAAAACACCTATAAGAAGATCTATGTACTTGAGAACCAGCTAATTCTCGGTTTTGAAAAACCCGATTTCTTCCCAAATCTGCCTCACCAAAGTAGAAATCACAAACCTAATAAGCAAAGAAAAAGCAGCACCACGATAGTTGCCACTATCTCGCGCTGATACGAACTAAAAAGACATTGTCTCAGCACTTCCATTTCCCAAAAAGATATTTTTAAAACTATTTTTTAGATAGATTTTACGGAGATTATTTTCACAGGACACGCCTTTGCTGCCTTTTTCGCAAGGTTCGTAGGCGTCTTCTATCGGTGTTTTCAGGTGTGAAAACCCTTTTTCTCTACGGATTTCAGCAGAACGGATTTTCCGTCTTTTTGGACATTCGGAGTATTCAGGAGCGAACTCTGCACAGTAGTTACAGCCTATGCATTTCTCCCTTTGTAGTGTAACTGATTACCATTTATTTTTGATGCGAAGGTAATAAATAATTTTAAAATTTCTTTACTCTGTTTTTCCTTTTTGTGGTCATTTCGGGTCAGTTAGTAGTCCAATCCTCGGACAGCTCCGCCAAGGTCATAGCCCTTCATCCCTGCAAAGTCCAGAATACGAATAAGAGCATCAGCAAGCTCCACTTCTGCCATTGAGCGGTGCGGCAGGTGGTCGTCCATTTGGTTTTTGTGCAGTCCTTCCAGCGCTTCGGTATTTCCGGAATGAATGAGAGCGAGCATCGTCCCATCTTCGCGCGGAGTGTCATGCCAGCCCGCTTGTTTTCGCTTCATTATAACAATGCTTGGCTAATTTGTTCAAATTTTTCGTACATGTTTTTAGTTTTTGATTTAAATTATTAAAATGAAATTTTAGTCTTAATAAAACTATTTAGTTTCAAATATCTTTTATTTTGGACAAACTTTCATAACTGTAAAGATAAAATACTCTCCTAAAAAGGAGAGTTTATGCTAAGCTACTGTATCGTTTTTACTATTTTGTAGAGTTTGTCCTTGGTCTTACACGGAAATCCGTTTTGAAGGTAACCACATCAGACTTGGTGGCTTTTTGGCTATCGCCTTTATCTTCTACCATCATGCTCTCTACTACCATTTCTTGGGAACCTGTGGTAGGCCCTTGGATAAGAACCTTTGTCGCCTACATTCAGATCAAATGCTTCTATAGAATTCCGCAATGCTGGTCTTTGGGTAATAGTGCGTTTCCTCTTCCGATATAGACCTTTTTCTGTGTGGCGTTAGAACCAGAGTTTGGCGACCACTCGCCCAGTTTCTGCCCAGGTAATAACCACTCCAGAAACCACGGTTATAGACTGTTTCTAGTCGGCTCATCCAGTCTGCCACTTTTTCTTGAGAATAGGTGCCATCAGCTATGGAGTCTATCGCCTCACGGTAGCATTTTAGTCACTCGTTGCCACATATTCTGGCGCTCTGCCCCGCCCTTCTAATTTAAGGACTTTCACACCTGCATCTACGATTTGGTCAAGGAAATTAATAGTACAAAGATCCTTTGGCGACATCATATATTCGTTGTCTAATTCTATTTCAAAACCGCTTTCTTGGTCTATCACGGTATATTTCTTTACGGCAGTTTTGCTTACACGCTCCCTCTATTCGCGGATGAATTGTGAGTGAAGACTCAGATAACATTTCCCAGAAACCGCCACTACAAAGCGCACCATGCCCGAAAATCTCTATCTCTACCAAATTACCAGAAGGGGCCTTTTATCTGCTCTTTTTCTATCTGCTGGCAGATTTTCTTTTACCTGAGTAACGCTGAGTTCTCGGCTCATCACCATCGTATCCGCAAAAAGCGCATAGAATTTAACAGTTTCTATATTGGTAATATTTATCTGTGTGGAAATATGCACCTCCATACCCTATCTGCCTTGCATAGGCGATTACAGCCTGATCCATCGCAATTACAGCCGTAAGGTCTCGCCGCCTTTGGCTCTATCCAAAAGGGTTTTGATGATGGAGAGGTCGTGGTCGTAGATAATTGTATTAGAGCGTAAGGTAAGTTCTCACGCCTTTTTCCCTTACATCTTCTGCTGATTTTCGTGGAGGTCATCTAGGGTAAAAATTCATGGAGGCTCTTGCTCTCATGTTAAGCTGTTCCACACCGAAATACACTGAATCTGCTCCATTATCCAAAGCCGCCTGCAAAGAAGTAAAATCTCCGCGGGTGCCATTAGTTCTATTCTTCCTGTTTTTGTCATTGATGAATTTTCAACTTTTGCAAAGATATGCTTTTTAAAAATTTTATTTTTCTAATTCTTTATTTGTACTTTTTCGAGTTTAAAAAGTTAAGGCATGTTTTTATTTATTTTTAGGGCTGGAGCTGGGTCTCATCATAGAGCGGCGGCAGCTGTATATTTCTGCACTAAAAATCTTCCAAATCTCTCGAATGTTTTCGAGGAATTACAGCAAAATTTCGTTAAAAAGAAACTGAACTCAGCAATGCAGAAGGCAAAAATCGATGAACTTTTTGGAACAGATTAAAGGAGAAAGAGAATTTTCTGCCAACCAAAGGGAAAAAGCTGAATACTACCGAAAACCAGCTTATAAAAAGTCTCGGCAGAAAGACCTTCAAAACAGAACAAATCGCAGAACTCGCGAAAAAAACAAATGAAATTCTAAATCAAAATATTTCTCGTCTAAATCAAGACAAAACAAGAGTATTTTGCTAAAATATCTGAACTTTTCGGCAGAAAAACAAAACCTGCAAAGCTCCATGGAAGAGCAGAAAAATCTTTCCCAAAAACTACAAGAGGAAAGCAAACTCCATTTTGAAAAATATTGCCAATAAAAATTTTTAGAAGAAAAACAGAGAAATTCACGAACCTGAACCAAACTCACCTAAAAATATTTTGGATCCGTTCAAGAAAAATAATAGAACTAAAAACAGAGTAAACAGAAACCTATGACAAAGAAGCAAAAGAGCGCTCTCTCTCGGCGAAAAAGTGAAAGAACTCGCCTCTCTAAACCAGCAGATTTCCGAAGATGCCAAAGGCTGACCCGCGCCCTAAAAAGGAGAAAGCAAAACGCAGGGAAACTGGGGCGAGATGATTTTTGGAGAGTATTTTTAGAAATCCGGCCTCGTAAAAAGGGCAGGGAATATTTCTTAGAATATGAACTGCGAAACGAGGACAATAAAGCCCTGTTTTCCGAGTTTTTCAGGATGCGCCCTGATGCCGTAATAAAATATCCTGATGAACGAAATGTAATTATAGACTCAAAGTTTTCGCTCACTGCTTTTCACAGAGCTGGTAGATGAAACCGACCCAGAAGTCTATCAAATAAAACTAAACCAGCATTTGGCTTCGGTGAAAAACCACATTCAGCAGCTTTCTCAGAAAGGCGTATGATGATTATGGACAAATCCTTGGATTTTCGTGATGATGTTTCATCCCTGAGCGAACCAGCCTATATCTGCAGCGATGCAGGCCGACCCAAATCTATGGAACTACGCCTATGAAAAAAGAATTTACTACTGAATCCGAGCAACCTTATCACTTCTTTAAAAGCTGATAGCAGACCTTTGGAAACGAGAAAAACCAAAACAGAAAACGCCATAGAAATCGCAGAAAGAGGCGCCAAACTCTATGATAAATTTGTGAATTTTGTGGAAAACCTTGAGGAAAGTCGGCAAAAATATAGACCAAGCAAAGCTTCCTATACAGAGGCTTACAAACAGCTGCACAGCGGAAGGGACAACCTCATCACGCAGACCCAAAAGATGAAATCTCTGGGAATAAAAACAAAAAGAGCTTCCACAGAGTTTGATTGATAATTCTGAACCAACCAATGAATAAAAATCATGATTATACAAAAGTCTTCAAAACGAAAAAAATAAAAAAACACCAAAAATTCTCACTAAAAATAACGAGAGAAAGAAACTCAAAATATTCGCTGCAGAAGGAAGGCAGGAAAAACGAAAAGGGCTTTTGAAATTTGATTTTGAAGCGGTGGAATTCTTTATCTGTGAAGATATTTTTCAGGGACAGATTTCCAAAGGAAAATACATCTGGTTTCTCGCGAAGTTTATGATAGCTTACAGAGGCTCTTCCGAAGGAATTATCGGTATTTACAAAGAAAAAGAAACCTCACTGAATGATTTTTAAACCAAAAGCAATTCCTCCATCATCGTGCTGGAAAGCATAGAAAAAACCAGGAATTTAGGAGCGGTTTTTGCGCAGCTGCGAGGCTTTTAGGATAGACGCCCTTGTCATCACGGATTCTAGAACAGATTTTTTATAATCCTAATGTTATCCAAGCAGCGTGGGCTGTCTCTTTGGGATGAATTTCTTTCAGGCAGAGAAAAACCAGGAAGTGGTTGATTTCTTGAAAAAGAATGATTTTCAGATATTTACCACAATAATGAACACCGACTCCAAAGGGATAAATGAAAAAGAACCTAACTGGAAAATCAGCCATCGTATTCGAGACAGAGCATTCTGGGTTGAGTGATTTTTGGAGAGGAAAAGGGAGAAAACATCATCGTCCCAATGGCAGGAACGATAGACTCTCTCAATCTAAAGCAATGCTGTCGCTATAAGCTGCTACGAGATACTAAGACAAAAAAATCTCTCACTAAAAATTAGTGAGAGACTTTAGTGTTCTTTAAGAGTTAAATTATTTTTAACTTCTTCTTTAACTTCTTTAGCAGCTTCTTCTACTTTAGCAGCAGCATCTTCTACTTTAGCAGCAGCAGCATCTTTAGCTTCTTCTACTTTTAGCAGCAGCAGAGATCAGCTACAGCACCAGCTGTAGAATCAGCAGCAGCAGCAACTTCTTCTACTTCGCAGCAGCAGCAGAATCAGCTACAGCAGAAGCTTCTTCAGCTTTTTGTTACAAGATACTAATGCTAATGCTATCAACAGCAGCTGCGAATAATGACTTTTTCATAATACTTAAAATTTTTAAAAAGGTTAAAAATTAAATTTCTTGACTCAATTCGTTAATCTGATCCATCAAATCAACGAGGGACAAAAGATATAGCGAGATTGCCTATGAAAAATAATTGTAATATCTTTTGTAAAAATATTTTACAAATAAAGAATACTGATAATCAGTGAATTAAATATAAAATCGTGTTTTGAGTAATTTGGATTTAGAGTGTTTTGAGCGATTAAAAAAGAGATTCAGGCAGAATATTTGAAGAATCACAGCCCCTTCCGAGGAGGATATTTCTCAATGGAAGGAATAGATATTGTATATTTTCAAGAGGATTTAAGAAAAAGTCAAAAGGCAGCATCAGCGAAAAAGACCTTTTTCACACCTATTTTAAATCTACAAACATAGACAAGCTGCCGAGAATAGACATGCTGAATATGCTTTTCAGCGTATATCGGATATCAGTCTTGGTATGAATTCAGTTTTTCAGAGGAAACGCTTAGATTTAGAAGAGAAACGGAGGTTGACATCTTAGCTAGAACCTGAGATTGAAGAAAGAAGAAGAAAAAGAGAAAACACTCATCGCTTTATTAGACACAAAAACAACCGAAAATCAGCCCAAGGAAAAGAAAAGTTTTTCTAATATAAAAAGCCTACATATGGGTTATCACTTCTAGCTGTTTTTGGCTTTGTTTATTATCATTTTACTATTCATGCCGACAGCCTGTTCAAGAAATCTTACAAATTCTGTTTTACAGATGCAGACAGAGGAACTGCCATCCAAAGCACGATAAATATAAAAGGTTATCAAGGAAAATGAATCGCTATTCTCTATAAAGTAAATTCCTGGCGAATGTTTCTATATCAATACAAAAAGACAAAAACTCTACGAATGGAGTAGAGCACACCGCTGTACGAAAAAGTAGAAATTTTCAGAAATTTGGAAGATGCGCCAGAAGTTGAGCATATTGCCTTAAAACCAGATGATTACGCACTTATGCTTTTACTATTATTCGACGAAGGGATACAGACAATTCGTCATTGGAGCATATAAAAACAGACAGCAAAAACTAAATCACCTAATCAGTGACAATGCTCTGATATACCAGATATTTGACAACGAAATATATGGCGTAGAAACACTCAGTAAGCAGAAATACATCGGTCTGGTAACCACACCTACCCAGTCCTTACGAAACCTCAAGGTTCTCTTGACTACCAAAAATCGAAAATGGAAAGATTATTGCTATTAAATTCAAAATTGAAAACAATGATTAAATTGTCATTTCTCATCATCATTTCATGCCTTTTTGTTTTTCCTGCTCTAAAAAGAGACTGAAGAAATGAGCGATTTTGGATAAAATAAAAACACCATAACAAGACCTCCTATCCTTCCATAAAAATGGATAGTGCGCAGGCAATCAATAACATCACAAAACAAAAATTCAGGAACTGCTGGATCTGTCTGCCATCTATGCCTCTGGGAATAGGAACACAGGGAGTGAGATTCGCTGATTTATAACAAATCAACAGCTATTTTTATCGCCTGATTCTTATCAAGATAAAATCTCTCATCGCTGAATTAAACAGCTTTAAAGAGTAAAAATATATCGAGTTATAAATCTTGATATCGATAAACAAATTACCGATAAAGACACTCTTAATATCGCTAATTTTACAGTCGAATACACTCACAAAAGGTAGAAAAAGTATTGGCTTTTTGATAAAAGCCAGCTACATCCTCAAGAAATCTCCTGTAAAATTCGTAAAAAGATTCAAGTTTCTACTTTATTGATTTTGATATAAAAGACAGCACTTCTGTAGGAGTTACCAAGCAATCGAAGGGAACATCCTGCTCAGAAACATCCGATATCAATGCCGCTGGTGGGAAAAACTAACTTCCCACTTTTAGGGCGTCAGTGGTTCTGTTTTTGAGAAAAACATATCATAAAAGCCCTTGCCATAGCCACCTCTATTTTCCTTGATTATCAGCAATATAACAGCGGCGTTATAACAATATCAAACTTAATATTTTCTACAAAAATTATCCTCTGGTTCTAGAATTCCCCAGCCATTTTTCTTTCAGTGGTGTGTCTGGTTTTCAGCTGGATAGTTTTTATTTCGTTTTGTACCATTTTAGGAACAAATACCGACATTCCTTCTTTTCCAAAAATATTCGATAAAATTCCCAAGTAGAAACTTCTGTTTTCTGTTTAATCGGAAGGAAAAATATGCACATTTTAACTTTGGACATATCAAACGCTTCCAAAAACTGCTTAAAAATACTTTTTGGACAAATCCTCCACCTCTGTAGAAGACATGGATTTTCCTTTTTCTGTAGATTTTTCTGAGTTCGAGACTTTGGTAATTTCATTTTGATAAAGAAAAGAGCAGCCATAATTCAGCTGCTCCTTTTTATTATTTTAATTATTATTTACTGGCATTTCACCTTTAAATAAGAATGAAACGATTTGTTTATTTACATTATCTACCATCTCGCTAAACAAATGGAAAGATTCCTGTTTGTAGATTACCAGCGGGTCTTTCTGCTCATAAACAGCACCTTGTGAAGAACGGCGAAGATCATCCATCTCTCTCAGATGCAATTTCAGTTTTCATCGATAATCGCAAGAGAAATATTCTTCTCAAAATCCGTAATCAGACTGTCACAATGGCTTTCATACGCTTCTTTCAGGTCTGTCACGATGTTCAGCATTCTATGTCCCATCTGAGAACGAGCACCTGAATATTCTTAAATAAAGAACCTTGCTGATTATACACATTCTCAATAATAGGGAATACTTTTTCTCTTTCAACACTTGAAGTTTCATTTGTAATCTTCGGATGCTTTTTGATAAACAATATCCACTAATTCTGATACTTGCTTATTACTTAAAACTCCTCCTCAGAAACAGAGACACTTCCATAGTGAAATATCTTGATTACTTCATACTCAAAATGTTTTTGTAATCTCCTGTTGGTTTAGTCTGTGATACGATAGCTGCAACAGTATCATAGATCATATTTTCGATATCATACTTTCAGATGATCTCCAAAGGGAGCATTTCTTCTTCTCTTATAGATTACATCTCTCTGCTTATTCATCACATCATCATATTCTAGCAATCTTTTTCTGATACCGAAAGTTATTCTGCTCTACTTTTTCTGAGCTCTTTCGATAGATTTTGTGATGATAGAACTTTGGATATATTCACCTTCTTTATGTCCCATTCCATCCATTATTCTTGCAATTCTCTCGAACCAAAGAGACGCATCAAGTTATCTTCCAAAAAAACATAGAACTGAGAACTTCCTGGATCTCCCTGACGACCTGCACGACCTCTAAGCTGTCTATCACACGGCGTGAATCATGTCTTTCAGTACCGATGATCGCCAATCCTCCTGCTTTTTCACTTCATCTTGCAGTTTGATATCCGTTCCACGCCCCTGCCATGTTGGTTGCGATAGTAACTACACTCGGTTTACCCAGCTTCTGCTACGATTTCCGCTTCCTTTTTGTGCAGTTTAGCATTCAACACTTGGTGCGGGTATCTTTCTCAAACTCAATGCTCTTGATAGTAATTGTGAAATTTCCACCGAAGTAGTTCCCACCAGCACAGGTCTTCCCTGAGCCGTAAGTCGTTCTCATTTCTTCTCATTACAGCATTGTATTTTTCTCTGTTGGTTTTATATACCAAATCTTGTTTGTCTATTCTCTGAATAGGTCTATTGGTAGGGATAACAACCACATCTAATTTATAGAATCTGCCAAAACTCTCCTGCCTCTGTTTCCGCTGTCCCTGTCATTCCAGACAATTTGTTATACATACGGAAGTAGTTTTGTAGAGTGATGGTCGCGAAAAGTCTGAGTTGCCGCCTCGATTTTTCACATTTTCTTTAGCCTCTATAGCTTGGTGAAGTCCATCTGAATAACGGCGACCTTCCATGATACGCCCTGTCTGCTCATCCACGATTTTTACCTCGCCATCCATTACCACATATTGGTCATCTTTCTCAAAAAGCGTGTAGGCTTTTAGTAATTGATTCAGTGTATGAACTCTTTTCAGATTTAATTGCGAAATTCTCTCAATAGTTCATCCTTTGCAGCAAATTCTTCTTCCTTAGAAAGGTTTTAGCCTCAAGTTCTGCGATCTCTGTCCCTATATCCTGAAGAACGAAGAAATTAGGATCCGAGTTCCCTTGGGACATATATTCCACACCTTTATCCGTAAGGTCTATTTGGTTATTCTTCTCATCAATCACGAAATACAAGTCCTTGTCCACCTTATGCATCTCACGGCTGTTATCCTGCATATATTGGGCTTCTGTTTTTGAAAGCAAAACTTTATTTCCATCCTCAGAAAGGAATTTTATCAAGTGCTTTGTTTTTCGGAAGACCTCTGAACGCTTGGAGTAGTTTAAATCCTCCTTCTTTTGTATTTCCTTGTGCGATTAGTTTTTTAGCTTCACTAAAAATCGTAGAAACTACTTTTTTCTGAACCTCTACTACTCTATCCACAGATGGTTTTAGGACATCAAATTCGTGTCTATCACCCATAGGAACAGGCCCTGAAATAATCAAAGGCGTTCTCGCATCATCTATCAAAACAGAGTCCACCTCATCCACTACGGCGTAGTTTAGTTCTCTTTGAACCAGCTCATCTGGTGAGTTCACCATGTTATCTCTCAGATAGTCAAAACCAAATTCATTATTCGTTCCATAAGTAATGTCACACGCATATGCATTTCTTCTGGAATCTGTATTAGGCTGGTGATTATCGATACAGTCTATCGTAAGCTCATGGAACTGATAAAGCGGTCCCCATCCATGCAGAGTCCCTTTTCGCAAGGTAATCATTCACGGTAACCACATGAACTCCTCTTCCTGGTAGCGCATTCAGATAGATAGGCAGTGTTCCTACCAATGTTTTTCCTTCTCCCGTTGCCATCTCTGCGATTTTTCCGCTATGCAATACAGCTCCTCCTATGAACTGTACATCATAATGCACCATATCCCATGTGATGCTCTGCTCCTGCTACGTTCCATTTATTTTTCCAAACAGCTTTGTCACCTTGTATTTCTACAAAATCCTTTGTCGCTGCCAGCTCTCTATCTCTATCTGTAGCCTGTACAACTATCTGTCCGTTCTCTGCCCAACGGCGCCCTGTATCTTTAAGAACAGCGAAAGCCTCTGGGAGAATTTCATTAAGAACTTTTTTTCCTCTATCTGGTAAGCATCCTTCTGCAAAGTTTCTATTTTGCTAAACAATGCTTCTTTTTCATCAATATTGGCAGTGGTTTTTATCTGTTCTTTTATCTGCTCTATTTGAGTAGTTATATCTGCTGTCGCAGTTTTTATTTTTCTTTAAACTCCTGCTCTTTCCACGCAGCTCATCATCAGAAAGCTCTTTGATTGCGGGCTCTACTTTCTTTATTTTTGCGACAATTTTACCAACTTCCTTTAAGTCTCTTTGGTTTTTATCTCCCAAAAAGCTTTTTAAAATCTTATTAAAAACTCATAACTCATCTATACCAACAGTTTTTACCATTGGTTTTTGTATTTATTTAACTCTATTTCTACTTTTTATATATAAATATAACAGAGAATCTGTAAGACTTTCTGTCATTATTTTTAGTATTCATCTTCATTCAAAGGAAGTCTTCATCCGTTGGGTAGTCTGACCAAACTTCTTCTATGCTTTCGTAGATTTCTCCTCATCTTCAATTGCTTGTAAATTTTTCCACAACCTCCATCGGAGCTCCTGTTCTGATAGCATAATCGATCAACTCTGCTTTAGTCATCGGCCCAAGGTGCATCACTAAGATAAGATGCAAGTTCTAATGTCCAGTACATACTATTATTTTATTTATTTTCTACAAATTTAATGTCCTCAAAAACCATTCCACAAATTTTTATGCCATTTTGGAAGTTTGTCCTCGAGAATATTTTTACCAATGTCTTTGCTTTTTGTAATATCGGCATTGGTTTTTGGACATCTCCTGGCTGCATAGGCAGTTTATCCAAAACTGCTTTCTTCCAAATTCTGCTCAATTTCCGAGAGCATGTCTTTTTGAGCACTAACCACCTCATTTTCACCAAGATTTATGATTTCCTTACACTCCTTGGTTGTTCTCTAAATATTGTGCAGATTTGCAATTCCGTCTATAATATCATCTATAAAAGTGTAATCGCGGGCTGTCGTTCCGTCGCCATAGAATGGGATTTTTCCGTTTTCGGAGATTATTTTAGTGAATTTATGAATAGCCAAATCAGGACGCTGACGAGGCCCATAAACCGTGAAAAACCTCAGCTGAATCATATCTATCCCATACAAATGATGTAAAGGTATGTCCTATAATTTCCACACTTTTTTGGTGGCTGCATAGGGAGAAATAGGGCGGTCTACATTATCTGTTTCTGAAAAAGGAACTTTCTCATTATTCCATAAACACTTGATGATGAAGCGCATACGATTTTTTTAACTCCAAATTCTTTACAGAGTTCAAAAATATTCATAGAGCCTAATATATTGACTGCCGCATAGTCCATAGGCCTTTCAATAGATGGGCGCACACCTGCCAGAGCTGCCAAATGTATCACCATATCTATGTGATGGTTTTGAAAAATTCTCTTTCAAAGCCATTTATATCACGAATATCTTGATAATATAACTGATAAGAATCTGATTTTGTTTTTGTTTATAAGTGTTTTCAATATCTATTTCTTTATCTTTATATTCAAAATCTTCGAAGAACTCTACACTCTCTAAAGTGTTTCCTATCTTTGATTTTATAATCATAAAAAGCATCAAAATTATCCACATTAATGACAGAATGTCCGTTTTTAGCAAATATTCTGTCAGATGCGAACCAATGAAACCACTTCCTCCTGTAATGAGATATGTCATTTTATATTTTTAGATATACAAAAGTATAAAAAGAAAGAGCAAAAAGTTATAATTCTCTCATTTTTACTGACAAAAAGAAAATTATTATACAGATTCTCTATTTTGCAAACTAATCAACGAAGAAAAATGATATTCAAGGGACAAATTAATAAAATGATAACTCAGCTTGCTGAACCTGTGCAATATGCCTCAATATTTCTGGGGACATCATACACCTGAATGAGTTATTCGGTAAGAAAATAATCATACAACACACTGGTTACCAATGCATAGAATGTGGAGCAGCGAACCTATTTTTCCGAATGGGATTTTTGTAAAAATGTTTTTGAAAGCCCTTTCACGAGTGATTCTATCTTAAAACCTGAGCTTTCCACAGCTCATCTCGGCATAGAAGAGCGAAATTTGAAATAGAAAAAACATTCAGCTCCAGCCTCATATTGTCTATTTGGCATATACTGGCGATGTAAAGGTGGGGCGTAACCGCGAAAGCCAAATTCCAACGCGATGGATAGACCAAGGCGCTACATTTGCCCTGCCTATCGCACGAACTGAAAACCGCTACGAGGCAGGCGTGATAGAAGTCGCTCTGAAACAGCATATTTCAGATAAAAACCAACTGGCGAAAAATGCTCCAAAATGAGTATGAAGACAGAGATTGATTTAATTGATTTTAGAAATAAAATAGAGAGTCTTTTTCCTGTAGAAAGTAGAAAAATTCGCCATCAATGAAGAAAAATCTGGAAAATAGATTTTCCCTACACTGCTCCTGAGAAAATTTTAGCTTTTACCTTGGACAAACATCCTAAATTTGGCGGTATTTTTACAAGGAATAAAAGGTCAATACTCTGTTTCCAAGACGGAAATGTCATCAACATAAGAAACCACAGAGCTATGTAGTTGATATTGAAATATAAAAGAGCAATTTTTCATTGCTCTTTTTATGTTTATTGTTTTTACCAAGAATACTCCTGATTTTATTTCTGATTTTTGATCAGTGTAGGGCTCTTCATAATTTTGTCTTCATCAAAATAACCGTAGCCGTAGCCATAGCCATAACCGTAGCCATAGCCATAGCCGTAACCATAGCCCTGTTTAGATACAAAATCATTATAAATAAGCTCAAGGTGCTTAATCTCTTCTGCGTGATACTTATCTGTTACCATTCTAAGCATGTGTTTTTTCTGTGTATTCATGTCTTACCACATATACATTGGCATCAGTAAGTTTCATCAATTCAAAAGAGTCCGCAACCAATCACTACTGGCGGCGAGTCTATGATGATAAAATCATACTCTTTTTTTCAATAATTCTATAAATTCCTTATTCTTGTCGCTCATCAAAAAGCTCCGAAGGGTTCAGTGGAATCGGCCCAGAAGTCGCCACATCCAAAGCAGGAATTTTAGTTTTTATTGATAATTTCGTGCATTTCTATATCTCCAGAAAGATAATTAGAAATTCCGTATTTTGTTATTTTATCTTAAAAGTCGTCAAAAATTTTAGGGTTTCCTTAAATCCATTCCAAGCAAAATGGTTTTTACCACTCAGCCCCAGAACTGATGCTATATTGAGTGGAACAATATGTTTTTCCTTCCCCTCCTACTGATGAAGTCACCAGAATAACTTTACTTTTTTCCATCCTCATTATATAGGAATCTTAAATTTGCTCTAATTCCTAAACGCCTCTGAAATAGAAGATTTTTGGCTGCTCCAATACAGTAAGGTTGTTCTCATGAAGGTTTTTACCAATAACCCCAAGAAGAGGTATTTTGATAACTCCTAATAGCTCTGCTATAGATTTTACTCTGTTGTCCATTATCTCCGTTACCAAAATCAGCAACAAAGGTATCAACATGAAACCAAACACAAGTCCATATTTCTAATAGCTACATTTTGGTCCGATAGGAGGCTGTCCTAAATCTTTTGCCGGGTCTATGATATTTTAAATCAGATTTAGCTGTTGCGAGTCTCAGCTGAGTTTTCGGCTTGTTTAGAAAGTAAAGTATTATAGGTTGTTTCTATGACCTTATACTCCCTTTCCATATCTATATATTTCCTTTGGTCATCAGGTAAATGTGCCAAATCCAGCTCAGCCTTTTCTGATATCATCATTTATTTTAGCTAATTGTTCATAATAAACAGATGAATAATCATTCAGCTTACCGTAGGACTTCCCTCTAGCTTCATTGATAAGCTTATTAATCTCCCGCATAGGCTCAGAATCAGGCGTATAGATGGTGAACATCTCTAACCTTTTTAAGGTACAAAGCTTTAAGCTCTGAGACAGTCGCCATAAAAACCTCCATCTTCTATCCCTGCAGTATTAACGTTGATAAGGTCTTCCAAACTTCTACTCACAGAACTTCTTATATTATTAAGCGAGTTCATTTTTGTAAGAAGGTCTGGCTTTTTATTTCTAAATCATAGATTTTTCTCAACAAATCTTGGTCTTTCCCTCTACACTGAACATTTTTCTTATCTATTTTCAGCTGATTGAAATTAGTCTGCACTCGAATCTAATTTTTGTCTAACCTTTTTGAGATTATCATTGATATATTGAAGCGTGTTCTTATCTACAAGGGTTTTATCCTCCTCTCTTTTTCGATAAGTTTCTCTACAGATTGATTCAAGAAAGACACTGTTTCTCTAAGGTTATAGCCTCTCTTGCTAATGGTCATAATGGAATTGAGCTCCTTATCAAATTCCACATTGATAGTAGATACTATAGACCCTAACAGCTTGATCTACAGTGCTTAAATTGATTATAATTTTATCCAGCTTGAGTTTTTCGCATCTGGATTATGAACCAATCTAAATCGTAAATTAGGTGTTTCATACCACTGATTAGCCGAAACAACCTTATTCGCTGGTCTTTCGTATGCTGATACATCTTTAAAACCTTCTGTTTTATAACTATACAAATGTGTAGAATGCCCCTCCTCTGGAAGTTCTATTTCGTATTTTCCGTTTCCTTTTGGATAAATCGTTATAGGATAATTCACCTGCTGTAAATGCTCCTTGTCTACCTCTACAAGAACTGGCGAATCATACTTATCTAAATAAGTGGATTTTAGAAGTCCTTTGTGGAATAACCTACAAATAAATCCAGTTCCTGAACTAGATATTCATTATGACTCTAGACAGAACCATCTTTTAAGGAACACTCCATCTTGATTTCCTTCCTGTCCCCCAAATGAAGTTAATAGACTGATTTGGTGTCAAAATAACTTGCTGTACTATTCGATATACTCAAAGACAAATTTGATATAAACCCTCTGAACATACCATCTTTTGTCATAGATATAAAACAAACTATACCCCAAGACAGCCAGCCCTATAAACCAGTACCAGCTTCTAATAACTCGCCTAATAAAAACTCTCTACACTAAATATGCTGAAAGTCCCCACCTTACTTTTTTCCTGTCCTGTGAGATTTGTTCCTGTGTATTATTATTTTTCCTGGAATCATATTTTATAATCTTGAAAAAGAAGATATACCGTAAGAGCCGATGTAATAAGGGAAACTGCTGTACCAATAGCCTGCACAGCTCTTTACCAAATCCATTAAGATTTCTTCCTCTGGTATTCAAATAAAATTTCATCTCCATTCTAAGCCAATAGTACTGTGAATTCATCACATCTTCTCTTATGAGTCTAGTTTTTACTATCTTTATTCCTTCTGGAAGTTTTCTATGTAAAACTATATTTTTTCTGTCTATTGTTCTGTTCAGCCCGCCATTCATCGCTAATGCTTCTGTAATGGTAAGTGTCTGTTTTGTAAGCCACTTTTTTTCACCTGTAATTCCTACTGTCTCTATATCTCCAAGGATATAGTATCTTATTCCATCTAAGTTAAGCCTTACCTCAGATTTTTCCTCCTAAGAAGTTTTTCGTTTACACGAGTTTGAATTTCTTGGAAATATCTTCCAATGTTCTTCCTTCTGCTTTTATAAAACCAATTCCAAAAACATTTATGTCTCCTTTAGAATCTACTTTCAGCCCTCTGAAATAGTAATTTCCATTACCCCCAGACATAGTGCCCTACTTCCCATTCCCAGATGTAGTGCTAGATGTCGTTGATACACTGGATTCAAAAATTCCCTGCTCCTGCACCATCTCCTCCTGAAACATTATATGAAGAATAAAACTGCGCAGCATCTCCTTAGGGTTGTAATCACATTAAGAGAGTATATCATTTTTGTAACTCTATATACAGGAATATTATACGGAACTAATCCCTCAGAGTTAATCTCCAAATTTCTCATTTCTCTGAAGATATTTTACATCTTTTGTCCCCACACAAGACATCATCATCATTGCTACCACAAAGCCTAAAATGCTGTTTCTTTTCATCGTTTTTATTATTGATTCTACAAAAATATGATTTTTATTGTTATTTCTTCATTTTTGATATAATATTTGGCAAATATGCTCCCAAAAACCTAAACTAAGTAACACCAAAAACAACAAATTAATATCTATATGGCGCAGAAAATAGGTAATCAAAATAATTATTACATAATAGCTAATAATAAATGCCGTAGCTTTTTTTATGTAAAAACCTAAATCAAAAACCTTGTGATGGATATGGTTTCTATCTGCCTTTAATGGTGATTTTTGTTCAAAAAGCCTTACAATGATTACATTCAAAGGTGTCTATAATAGGAATAATCAAAATAGCAGCCGCTATAATAGGAGCTGTTCCCAAATGGTATTTTGGCTTTCCAATGAGCTCTACATCTCCATGACTAATAAATAAATCAACAAAATAAAATGCTGTAAACACAAGGATAAATCCTATAATCATAGAACCTGTGTCTCCCATAAAAAAATCTTTTTTCCGCCAGTCATTGGACAGGGTTATAATATAAAAACCTAATAGAGATCCTATAATCACCACACAAAGAATAACCATAGGATAATTATATTCTCCCAAACGATAATAGCTGAATCCGAAAAATAGAAAAACTAATCACAGCGAATATCCCCGCCAATCCATCTATTCCATCTATCAAATTAAACGCATTAATAAGTATAATAAATGAAAATATACTAAAACAATACACTTATAAAATATTCTAATTCATAAATCCCAAAACAAACCAAACAAACTTCTTATTCGAACATCAGAACCCACCACCATCATAGTCGCAATTACGATTTGACCTATTAATTTCTTATAGGCTTTCATCACCAGAATATCATCCATCACACCGATATAAAGCAAAAACAACCAATGCTGGAAACAAGAATCTATACTGCACGAACAATTTCATAAGCAAAAATTGGCGCACAGATACCTATCGTATAAAACAAAGGCTATTCCACCAAGGTTAGGGATTTTGTACTCATGGGAACTTCGCTCACCTGGCACATCCATTAGATTTTTTGTTTTTAGAAATCCTAATGATTACAGGTATAGCTTTATAACTTAACAAAAAGAAAGAAGAGTAACAAAACATAGTTTCAAAAGAAAAAAAATGTCTGCTTTTTCTATCCCCAAAAAAATAGTTTTTATTTCATCCATAATATTTTTATTCTGTCCATAAAATAGTTCATATATCTTTCCGTTATGTACCCTGTCCTAAATCCATGCTGATTAGCATATACAAAAATATTGGAAAACCACAAATACCAAAAAGCACATATTGTAACGATTTTCTCAACTTTATCACTACTTACTGCTGCAACTATATTTACTAGCACTATAGGCATATAAATAAGAAAATTAGCTACCAATCTAGATGAAAAAGATCTCATTCCATCTAAAAATAAAATACAAACATATACCCCAAAACTCCTATATTCCGTATATATTCATAGTATGGGATTTTTGACATGCTGCCTTATCATATGTAACTAAAAATATGTGTACATTATACATATTAAATCCGTAAGCTTAATAAAAACGAACTGATGATTTCTTCTATATCCAATGATTCATAAGATTGAAAACCAGAATAAACTCCCGTAGAAGAAAGTGAGTCTAATAACGAAACATACTGATAAAGTTTTTAATGGAGATAATGCCATACATATTAAAACAGCTATTAAAATACGAGTAGAATTCATCGGAATCAACACGATCCAATAAGTAATAATAAAAACCGCTGCTGATGTATGAAAACTTGCAGCCAGATACACTGTAAACAAAAACATGAGAAGCTTCCTCTCCTTAATATATTTAAAGGAAAAAGCAGTATTCCCATAGCCATCCCCTGTCTCATCTGTCCCCCATCAGAAACAAGTAATGTAGGATACATAAACAACAACATCGCAAAATGCTGGGTATACGGCATTATCACTAAAAACCTTTATATTTAATTGGAATAGCAGCAATTGCTAATAGAAAAGTAGAAAATATAAAAACGAAAAAACCTGATTCATATATAATGTTTGCAAAAATAAATACAACCATTCCATATGTATATCCTTTCTACTTTCTCTAATCATATTAAGAATATCTGACATATCCAGATCTCTTCCAAATTCATGATATGCCCTAAAAATAATTTCCCATAATCTGCACCTACCCAAAATCTTAATCCAATAAATACTGTCAAAAAGTGCAACAACCACCCATACAGAATTATAGTTCTTGTAGTTATTCACCTCTAGAAGCTGTAAACCATCAGAACTATTGTCAGTATCGTAAAAAAATAGGGTGTAGGAATTGTATCATCTTTTTACTATTTCAGTATTTTTCTCAAAAGCCATTCCTGCCTCAAAAATACAATAAATAATATACCTTTTTTTCTTAATTGGCAAAGATACGAGATAATTCTTACCAAACCGCTCATAATTAAGAATTTCTATCAAAGATATTTTTTTCTTTCTTTTATAAATTTTCTCAGTTCTGCTGACATTCTTTGGTATAGATTATCATCCTTTACAAAAAGCCAAATATGCTAAATAAGAATAAACCGCCTCGAATATCCAAAAATCCCTTCAATGCTTGTTTATCATTAGAATATTGAGATTTTTGAAATACTTCTTCTACATCTTTCACGGCTTTTTAATAAATCCAAGCCTTTTTTTCCGTGTGGGTTTTTCGTAATAGAATCCTGTCGTTCAAGATATTGATAATGATAATTCTGAGTTTGTGCTAAAATTTTACACCCCAATAAAAAGCTGTGGTACAGAGCTGTATATCCTCAAAATGCACACCTTTTTAAATCGCTTATTTTCAAATAAACTCCTTTCTAAAAGTTTATTACAAAGCAAAATACTCCCCAAATCCGAAAAACAGAAAGATTTTTTGCCAAATCTATTTTTCTCTGGCATATTAGGGAACTTGAGTGAGTTTTTGAATGATTTTTCCGTTTTTCATCCACCTTTTTGAAGGTTACAGATTACCATTTCAGCATCATATTTTTTTGGGCAAGAAAATACATCTCCTCAAACATCTCCGTTGTGACATAATCATCACTATCCACAAAGCCTATATATTCGCCATTCGCCCTATCCAAACCAAAATTCCTCGCATCGCTCAACCCTCCATTTTCCTTCACAAAAGATTTTTATTTTTATCTGGATATTTGGTCTGAAATTCATCTATAATCTGCTTAGAATTATCCCTGCTTCCATCATCTACAACAATGATTTCCACATCTTCCAAAAATCTGATTTACCAATGAATCTAGACATTTTGCAAGATATTTTTCTACATTATAAACAGGAACGATGATGGATACTTTCTTCATGTCATTTGGTTTTTTGAGAGAAACAACTCTAATATGAAACCTCGTATTTTGTAAATACTGATGCAAAAGGAAAAATCAATGTTTTTATTATTTTTTAATTTTCTAATTCTCTGCAATTTAGATAAATTTTTCTAATCTTTAATATTTTTCTAATTCTTCTCTTGTTACATTATTCTTAATACTCAGCCTTCCTAATATTTCTGAATTATTCATCTTACGGAGAGTAACTATCGGCTCTGAATCAAAAAAATCTGCGTAAATCCTGCCTCACAAGCACTTTCGTATGTTTTCTTATCACTGTCCCTCCAGGAATACTGCAAGAAGTAATTTCTCTGCTCAATATCTGCTCTAAAATCTCTTTGGAAGTTTTCCATTCATTAAGCATCTGTTTATAAGATAAACTCTTAAAAAAATCATAGGATGTGTATGAGAATGCGAACCTACATTATGCCCATAATCCACAACTTTACAAATATCAGCAGCAGCTAAAAAAATCCTTTCTGTCCTATTTTTGAAGTTGTAATGAAAAATAGCCTTTCATCTGCTCTCTACTGAGCATTTCTGCCGAACGAAGATTGCTGATTCCTCCATCATCAAAGGTAAAGATTACTTCTTCATTTTGTTCTTTGTATGTGATTTTTACTATTTCCAAGTCTCTCTCAAAAATCCTTAACCTTATGAATATAAGGAAGATTATCCCGATTTTTGAAAACCTGATTCGGTAATATCATCACTCACTTCATGATATAGTAAAATGATTTTTAGTTTTTCTATTTCATTCATTTTCTTTTATTTCCTCAATAATATCTTCTGATAATGCCTTTAATAAAAACTTCATATCCTCGTTCATTAAGATGTAATGGATCAGAAAAATAAAAATCTTGTTATTCTTGTAATCTTTATTGATTTTTATCCGAATCAAAAAGTATGATTTTTATCTAACAAATCATTTTTCAATTCTTCATTAAGAGTTTCTCTATATGCAGACACATTATTATCATTCACCTCACCTCCATCAATTGCTTCAGACACAGCATTTGTGCACCTACTAAATACATTCTTGTATTCCTGGACATCCTCTACCCCAAAATTAGGCACTTCTACAACAACAGGTTTTATTTTTGTAATGTAGCAGTATTTATAATCAAAAACCATATGATCTGCATAATATTTCTTTCCTATATGCCTTGCCACATCATTTACTCCTGCAATGACAATACAATAGTCTGGCTTAGATTCTATCACAAATTTTGATGAAAATTCTTCATTTTTCCTTGAACATATCCTCATAAATCTCTCTTGAGGTTCCTCCAGGATGACTCAGGGCAATAAACTCTGCTTCAATTCCTTTTTCAGAAAAGAATTTTTGCATATCCAAATCAGTACGCCCTACCCAGCTGTCACTAATAATTCCAATTTTCAATATGCTATCTTTCTTAGAATTATCCTGAACTGGATAATATTCCTGCTTCTCTGCATATGAAAATTTTCTGTACATATATAATACTGTTGCTATTCCTAAAAACAATATGAATATCAACAAAATACGGTAAATCTTTTCTCTTCATAATCTTATATTAAAAACCTTTTATTCAGTTCGCCTCTTTTGCGTTTTTCGTAGTCTTCTCGGGAACAAAGGAATCCATTTTTTACCTCATTTCCTTCGCAAAAATACCACAATCCGCTGAAAGTATCCCTTTTTAAAAACTAAATTCCCTACTGTCTATCAAAACCACAAAAGTATCATAACTACGCTCCTTTGGATGCGTCCTCTGGATATTTATTCCTTCTATCAAATACCAAAGCATCTGCGCCATAAGCTGATGATTTAGAACGCTTTTCCGAATGAATATTAAAATTAAACACCCCGAAAGTTTTCAGATTTTTCACTTAGTCCTATTTCTTTCATATAGGCACAGATTTCGCGGCGGTTCAGCCCATTTACCTGCGGATTTATAGAAAAAGCCTCCGAAAAACTCTCCACTGCATCGCAGTTGAGCGTAACCATATCTGCCCTGCGGAAAAAGGCTCTGCCTTCTCCGTCGTATTCATCATATCAGCAAGGCGAAGGACATCAAAATCCACTTCTTTCATCAGCTTTAATAAAGCGATTTCATTCAAATGCCTTTGATAGCCCAAAAGATGAAAATTTCGCAAAGAAGCTTCTTTTTCGTTAAAATCTTGTGTAAATAGTTCGCCTCCGAAACCTCTTCTCCTTTCGTTTGAAAGAGAGCTACATTAGATATATGAGCATAGTTAATGCCTTTCTGATGGAAATTTAACGCTGAAAAATAATGCGTAAGACAAATCCACTTCCTCCGATGACAACTGGAACTGCATTTTTTTATTATAACAAAATGTCAGGATTTCCTCCAAAACATATCGCGTATCAGCCTGAGTTTTGCCTGAAATAAGCTCTCCTAAATCACAAATAGGAACTTCAAAATCAAATGCTGACAAGGCATAAAATTCTTTTCTAAGCCTGCTGAAATCCTTTTACCTCAGCACTTTCCTCCGCTCCCTCTTTCATCGGAACAAAAAAATAAGCACCACGCCATTTTCCTGAATCTCATTGAAATATTGTTTCCCAGCTGCCAATGCTCGCTAACTGATTTTTTCTGGCTTTATAAAAAAATGTCTTGTAAATCCATTCCTTTACTCAATATATAAGAGAAAAAGGCAAAATATTTCATTACCTTTTCCTCTCATTTTTCATTATTTTTCTTTGCTGTTTTTTCTCTGCAAAAAGCTGTTTTGTCCTGCTCCAAAATCCACTTTTTTTAACTTGGTCTAGGGAAATATCTTTCAGTTCCTCCGCCGTATATTTAGTGTCATCTTGTTTTTAGGAATCTTGAAATTTGCTTTTTAAATTTTATAAAAAGGCCCCCATCGTCCCATTTTCTATGGATATTTTTTTCTTCTTCCCACTGCTGGATATAGCGGTTGGCTTCCTTATCTAGCTTCGCCCCTATGAGTTCCTCTACTTCTTTTTGGGAAAGATTTTCAAAATCGTATTTTTTAGGCACATTGATGTAGATATCCTGATATTTCAGATATGGTCCAAATCTTCCTACGCCCTTGGTAACAGGCTCTCCCTTATAAGATGCCACTGGCGCATCTGCCTTTTTCTTTTTCTTCTATGATGGCTACTGCCCTGTCATGAGTCCACCGAAAGCGGATTTTCTCCCTTTGGGAGACTGATGAACGCCTCGCCCCATTTCACATATGGTCCAAAACGCCCTACTCCCACCGTAACGGTTTTTCCTTCGTAGTCTTGTAAATCAAATGGCACTTTAAAGAGTTCCAGCGCCTCTTCCAAAGTAATGGTAACGATGTTTTGAGTTGCCATCAGTGATGCGAAAATAGGTTTTTCATCGCTATCCGTTTCTCCTATCTGAACCATCGGCCCCAAAACGCCCAATTCGAGCATAAACATTTTTGCCTGTTTTTAGGGGTCTTGTCCCAGCAGTCGCTCTCCTGTCGCTCTATCTGCATTCTCACCTACATCCTCTATCTTTGGGTGAAAACTACTATAGAAAGTTTTTGAGAACATCTTTCCATTTTTCTTCTCCTTTGGCTATTTCATCGAAATCTGCTCCACTTTTCGCAGTGAAACCATAGTCCAAAATTTCATTGAAATTAGTTGTCAAAAAGTCATTTACGACAATTCCTATATCTGTTGGGACAAATTTATTTTTATCTCCTCCGAATTTCTCCGTTAAGATTTCTTTTTAATCCCTGTTTTTTTGTCAAAGTCAGCTTTACTATTTCGCGTTCCTTTTGGTTCTATTTCACGCTTGTCTACATACTCACGGTTCTGAATCGTCTGAATCGTAGGCGCATAAGTAGACGGCCTTCCGATGCCCTAATTCTTCCAGTTTTTCACCAAACCAGCTTCTGTAAAACGAGACACTGGTCGGCTGAATTTTTCTACTGCTGTGATTTTTATACGCCAAAGCTTCGCCTACATTTACTTTTTGGTAATATTTTGTCGCCATCTTCCCTGCTCTTCATCTTCATTTTTATAAATACCATAAGCACGAAGGAAACCATCAAAAACAATAACTTCTCCCTGCGCCTCGAAATGCTGTGGCAGCTCTGGATTTCCTATTTCTATCACCGTTTTTCCAGCTTAGCATTGGCCATCTGGCTGGCTAATGTTCGTTTATATATAAGCTGATAAAAGCTTGTTCAGCTGGGCATCTCCGATGGATTTTTACTCCAAAAATCCGTTGGACGAATCGCCTCGTGGGCTTCCTGTGCAGATGCCGATTTTTGTCACATAGTTTCTTGGCTGAGAATACTCCTCGCCAAACTCTTTCAGAATCTGACTTTTAGCAGCGTTTATCGCCTCCTGAGAAAGGTTTACTGAGTCAGTTCTCATATAGGGTAATGTATCCCTCTTCATAGAGTCTCTGCTGCCACACGCATCGTCGTCGTTACGCCATATCCCAGCCTGTTACTCGCTTCCTGCTGTAATGTAGAAGTGGTAAAAGGAGCCGATGCCGAGCGCTGCGCAGGTTTTTACATCTACATTAAGAACCTTAAAATCAATGTTTTGAACTTGATTTAGGAAGTTCTCTGCATCTTGTTCTTTGGTAAAATCTTTCTTTAGCTTTTGCGGAAATTTCTTGTTTTTTTCAAGATTGGTAAAAACGCCTTCCACTTTATACGAAGGAACGGGCTTAAACTCTCTGATTTCCTTTTTCTCTTTCTACGATGAGCCGCACCGCTACCGACTGGACACGCCCAGCCGAAAGCCCTGGTTTTTACTTTCTTCCAAAGGACTGGCGACATCTCAAAACCCACTATTCGGTCAAGAACTCTTCTTGCCTGCTGAGCATTGACCAAATTTTTGGTCTATTTCTCTAGGGTTTTCTACTGCTTTTTAGTATTGCATTTTTAGTAATTTCGTGGAAAACTATTCGTTTGGTATTTTTCGGATTTTAGTTTTAGCTCTTGTGCAAGATGCCAAGCGATAGCCTCTCCTTCATGGTCTTCATCGGAAGCCAGCCACACTGTTTCAGCTTTTTTTAGATGCTGCTTTCAGATCTGCCACCACTACTTTTTCTTATCAGCAGAGATTTCATAATCTGGCGTAAAATTTTTCCAGATTAATACCCATGCCTTTTTTAGGAAGGTCTCTGATGTGTCAAAACTAGATTTCACCTCGAAATCCTTACCCAAATACTTTTTTTGAATAGTTTTTCGCCTTTGCAGGAGACTCTACGATTACTAAATTTTTTTGCCATACCAAAAATTTTTTTGCAAAAAGTATAATATTATTTTGAATTAGTAGACACCCTGATTTGGAATTTGATTTTACGATATTAAATGTCACTATTTTTTTCAGATTTTTATTCTAAATTTAATATCTTTGCGCCAGCAAAGAGGGTGCTGTAAAGGCTGAGATCATACCCAATGAACCTGAACAGGTAATGCTGTTTAGGGAAGTGTCCAGGCACGATTGTGTTCTCTTATTTTTTTCGCATCCTTTTATTCTCAAAATTGTTTAACTAAAAATTATTGAAAAGAATGAAAAGGAATTATTTATTTAGGGCTATGCGCTAGCTCTATGTCCTACGCACAGGCAGACTCTGCCAAAAGTCAAAAGAAATCGAAGCGGTTAATTTCACCAAACGGCTTCCTGTCACCAAAAGAAATCATCCGTGTGGAAAAATTTGCCCAGAAAAAAACCTCGGGCAAGACCTCCCGATGCTTCTCAAAAATCAGACCTCTGTCCTCTCCTCATCGGATACTGGGAACGGGTGGGCTACTCAGATTTTTAGAATTCGGGGCGTGGCAGGGACTTCTATCAATGTGATGATGAACGGCGTTCCGTACAACGACAGCGAATCGCAGGGGACTTTCTTTGTAAATGTCAGCGATTTAGCCAGTTCGGCTTCTCAAATTTTGATTCAAAGAGGTGTGGGAAGCACATCCAACGGGGCGGCGGCTTTCGAGGGCGAGTGTGAAATATCATCACCAAAAACCCAGAAGAAACGCCATATTTCCGAACCGACCAGTCCTATGGTTCTTTTTGATACCAGAAAAACACTCTTTCGAGGCTGGAACAGGAATTTTTCTTCACAACAAATTCTCCATCATGGCGAGATATTCCATCATAAAATCAGATGGATACATAGACAGAGCGACCTCTGACCTGCAGTCCTACAACATCACCGCTTTATTCAAAAACTGAAAAACGAAACTGAAAATTTTTGGCTTTCGGCGGCAAGGAAAAAGACTTACCAATCATGGAACGGAATAGATGAAAACACCTATAAAATCAACCGAAAATTCAATTCCTCTGGGGCAATCTATCAAGGGCAAACATCGTAAATTTCTACGATAACGAAACGGACAATTACCAACAAAACCATTATCATCTTATTCTAAATCAAAACATCAGCAATCATTGGGATTTGGAAACTACCCTCCATTACACCAAAGGAAAAGGTTTCTACGAAAACTACAAACAAGACCAAAGACCCGAGAAAATACAATATTCTCAATTCTGGAATCGTAAAAACAGACCTCATCAGAAAATGGCTGGACAATGATTTTTATGGAATGGTTGCGCATATTTATGGAAAAGTATAACCAACTGAAAATCAATATCGGCGGAGCAGTAAACCAATATCAAGGAAAAGCATTTTTGGGAATATGAGCTCGGCGTTTGGGCTGCCGCAGATTCCTTTTGAGCATGAATATTACCGAAATCATTCGGTGAAAAATGACCTTTCTTTCTTCGGAAAATTCATTTATTCTTTGAATAAATTTGAGCTGTTTGGAGATTTACAATTTAGACATATCTATCACAATGCCAGAGTTTTAGAATATTTCAAAGGAGAAGGAGGCGATTTCAGCCGAGCGTTCAATTTTCCTAAAACCCAAAAACGGGAATTAACTTTAATTTTAACCATGGAAAAATCTATTTCTCCTACGCACTGGCTCACCGAGAGCCCGAGCCGAAAGGACATTATTTCTAAAAATGATATCCAGCACGAAACGCTCCACGACTTTGAGCTGGGGCTGGAAAAAAGCGGAAAATTCTTTTCTGTTTTTGCGAACCTTTACTATATGCACTACAATAATCAACTGGTTTTCAGTGGCAAAATTGACAACTACAGGCGCTTTCATCAGAGAAAATTCAGGAAAATCTTTTCCAGAAGAGGCGTGGAATTTGGCTTTCAATCTAAAACCCATCAAAAACATTCAAATTTTTGGCTAATGCAACTTGGAGCGAAAAACAAAAACCTTAATTTTCATGTGAAAAAAATGGTGGAGCGCTGGAAAACCTAGGAACTACGGAAATTGCTCTTTCTCCGAAATTCATCAGCAATATAGTGTGTGTCTTATCAGCTGAAAAACTTTTAATTTCGGTATTCAAAAACCAATTTGTCAGCAGGCAGTATCTGGATAATACTCAGACCCTTGCAATTCCTGATTATAATCTTTTGGATTTCTTGGCTGGTTATAAACTGAACCTAAAACATCACGAACTAAATCTTTATTTCAACCTCAATAACCTTCTCAATAGAATGTACATGACCAAAGGACATGTCTATGATGGAGCCGCCTATTATTTCCCACAAGCAGGGCGAAATTTCATGCTGGGAATGACTTGGGTCGTGAAATAACACAAAAAAGAGCATCTTTTACAGATGCTCTTTTTAATTTATAAAACTTCGTTTAGAATTTTAGCCAATCTCAATCCTGCATGGAGAAGCTGTCTTTCTAACAAATCTTTTATACTGCTCTTGATAATCGTAGCTGTAGTTTTCACCCAGGTTTTACGCTGGCATAGAGCTGGTTAGCCGCTTGGTGGCTTTCATAGAGCCAGTCTTCTAGACTTCCGCTCTGTATTTTTTTGGATTTCTTCTTTTGATTTTACATCCAGAAACCCTTGCAAAACTCTGTGTAGCTGTATTTAGTATTGTCTATCAGACCGCTATCCCAAAGAGAATGAAGATTAGTATCTTTCTTGAAGAATTGTATTTTGATGAGGTTTCCTCCCAAATCTTCTTCTCTTCCTGTGTGCATAGGCTGCATCATATCTCCAAGAAAATGCACCAAAAATCTCAAATAAATTTCCCTGTCTGCATCAGGCGTATTTTTATCTACGATAATGCCCTTTACATTTTGTATTGCGGTATAAATATTGGGTTTATTATTATTCTTTAATTGTTCTATAAACTGCTCTTTGGACTCCTGTGGTGGAATATTTACATAATGCCATGTGCTGGTATTTTTTTCCACTCTGGAGAATTTCTGACATTATCTGGCCAGTTTGCCCAGTAGGCCAATTTCTGTTTCCCCGATAAGTTTTTCAGTTTTCTTTTCGCTCTGTTAGTCAGGTGATTTTTCTGCTATTTCAGCCACTACACGGTGCCCTGTAACTCCCCCAAGCAGATGCTTCCGCTATTCCAAGAATAAAGAATACCGCGATGAAAATCTTTTTAAAAATCCTTGTATTCATTGTTTTTATTTCAAAAATTTTCTCTAAAATTCGTAATGTGATTAAATAAGTAGGCTTCACTCCTGTAAGCCCCAGCCCTCCCGAAGAAAGCGTGCTTCCTGTTTCTAGTGGATTATCAGAAGCATAGTAAGCATAGCATAAGAATAAATTCTCATTGATATGGTGGCGGATTTTAGAAGCCACCTGTATAGCTTTTCTGATAATGAGCACCTTCCATCTCTAGACCGATAGACTTCACGATGTATTCATGAAATAAGACAAAATATCCTTATTCTGAAGCGATGTTCCCAAAACAGTGACCATACTTCCCTCAAAGGCTTTCAGTTCTGAGTCTTGGAAATCATCCAATTTCAATGCGTTTTCAAATGGATAATTGTCCGCTGTTCCTTCAAAAATATGCGATGTAGGAATCATGATATCGCCTTTTTTCTCCTGTAAGAATTCCCGCTTTACCCATGATAGAAATGGATTTTCACATTGAGTTTGCATCCTCTCCTTTCACATCGAAATGGGCGCAGAAGCTCGTCCATAATCTCGTAAGCCTGCTCTCCAAAGGCATAATCAAAAACTATCAAAACATCCTCGCCAGAGAAATCAGCCTCCGCGAAAGGCGTGTTTTTTAGGTTAGTTTTCTTTAAATCAATGATTTGCACATCTATATTACTTCCACTTTCGTCATTGATGTAAATCATCCCTTGAGAAAGAGCATAGTCCAAAAATCTTATCTTGAAGGTCTTTTTGTTGCTGATTTCCTCGTAAAGCGTGTAGTCTATTCCTGTTTTGCAAGTTTTTTCAAGGCATCGTTCGCAAAAAGCATATTTTTCACCGAGTGCATATTCGCACTGATGATGTTAAGCGGTCTTTGGTAAAGATTTTCTTTAACCAAAATTTCCTTTAAGCGTATTTGCCCATTTTTCTCCGAAAAGGTGGTGTCCCACACGCTCCTGCAATATTGCAGAAAAATAAATTTCGCGTTCTCTTTCCTCTGCCCAGTCTAGGAAACTCACTTGTCCCAAGGTTATAGACAATCTTGAACAATCGGTCTGGATTGTCATCACTTCCAAATTTTTGTAAGCCTCAAAGTCTCATCAAAGACCTTCCCAGCAGCGCCGAAAGATGGATAATCGCTGTTTCTTTTTCGGTTCTTGTGAATTTTTTTCTCCTTTGGCTACTTCTTCTATTATTTTCCAAACTCTTCTCGGTCTGCCCTCCTCCATATCAAAACCGATATTTCTGATTTTGTCCGCTTCTATATAAAGGAAAGTAGGGTGGGTAAGAATATCATAAATCTCCGAACGACCCAGCAGAACCTCTATATTCATCTGGTGCTGGTCTATACGGTAGCAGTTTCTTCTTCGTTTTTTAGGGACTATGGGCGTGAAACTTGCTTGTGAAAAGCCTTCATCCGAAGTCAAAATGAATAAATGCACACTCCTCTATCCCTCTGGAAGTCTATCCAAAACATAGAGCAATCCGTCTAATTCTATCTTGTTCGGATTATTCATCGTTCCGTAGATTTCAGGATTGATGGTAGAAAGCAGCGTTCTGATATTCTGCCCTGACCTTCCACCAGGTTTGAAAAGAACCTCTATAAAAAGATGGCGCATAGAAACATATATTTTCTCTATCGCCTCCGTGGTTTGTCTTGCTCGTGATTGTGCCATATTTATATTATGATTTTTGTAAAAGTCACAAAATTTATGCACAAACTCACGGATGTACAAAAAGAATTTAATCCGAAATTAATGTTTTTCTTTAAAAATTATTGATTTTTTTAAGTTTAAAAAATTAAAATATTGATAGAGAAAAACTATTTAGATTGTTTATAAATTAAACCAAAACTATCGGTTAGAAAAATTTTTATTTCATAACTTTGTAGAAATAAATCCTAAAAAATATGAAAAATTCTAACATCATCGGTCTTAAAGAAGAAGACTGCAAAAACATCGCTGAGAAGCTAAACATCCTTCTTGCAAATTATTCTGTTTTTACCAAAACACCTCGTGGTGCTCACTGGAATATAAAGGAGAGCAGTTTTTCGTTCTTCACCCGAAAATTCGAAGAGCTTTATGACAATCTTGTTCTTAAAATTGACGAAATCGCAGAGAGAATCCTGACTTAGGGTCATGTGCCGAGCCACAACTATTCTGATTATCTGAAAAGTTTCAACGATTAAAGAGAGCAAAAGAAGTGCATAACAGTAAAAATGCGTAGAAGACATTCTAAACTCTTTCAAAGTAGTGATAGACCTACAAAGAGAACTTTTTAGAAATAACTGACAAAGCAAATGATGAAGGGACAAACGCCCTTGTGAGCGGATACATCACAGAGCAGGAAAAAGATGTCTGGATGTACAATGCTTATCTTGGATAATCACGAATTTAAATCAATAAAAAGGGCAGAAGTAGAAAATTACTTTTTGCCTTTTTCTTTATTTTGTTCCTTATTTCTATTTTTGTAAAAAAATTTGAGTTTTGAAATATCAACATCTTAGTGCAAATCAGCCTATTGGGATTTTTGACAGCGGCGTGGGTGGACTGACAACAGCGAGAGAAATCAAACGAGTAATGCCGCAGGAGAGTTTCATCTATTTTCGGTGATACCAAGCATCTTCCGTATGGCGAAAAATCCAAAGAAGCCATCATAGATTATTCCCCTGCAAATCACCAAATTCCTTTTGGAACAAAACTGCAAAGCGATAGTAATCGCCTGTAACACTGCTACTTCTAACGCACTGGAAGAAGTATGGTGAATGACAAGGTTTTTTTGTATTCGATGTTATCAATCCCTGTTGCCGAAAAAGTAGCCTACGAAAATCCACCAAAACATAGGAGTAATCGCTACTAAAGCAACCGTAAATTCTAAACTTTACAGAAAAAGCATCAGAAAATATAATAAATTCATCAATGTGGAAGAATTGGCAACTCCGCTCCTTGTCCCTGTGATAGAGGAAGGATTTATCAACCATCCCATTTCCCACAGCGTAATTTACAATTATCTTTCTAATAAAAAAATTAAAAGATATCGATACGCTCATTCTGGGATGCACCCACTATCCGCTTCTGATGGAGAAATCAAAACAATACTACGGCAACAGAGTGAGGTGATAGACTCGCCGAATATTGTGGCAAACTATATCAAACTCACTTTGGAAAAGCATAAATTACTGAATACTAATAATCCTAATCCGAAGTATGAATTTTTATGTTTTCGGATATGACCAAAAACTTCCAAAAAGATTTCTAAAAATTCTTTTGGAAACAAAATAGAATTGGAACTAAAAACCCTTTAAACCAAAATGATTACCATTATCGCTGCTATCGGAAAAACAACGAATTAGGAAAGGACAACCAGCTGCTGTGGCATCTCCCTGCGGATTTGAAACATTTCAAAAATCTCACCTCAGGGCATCCCATCATAATGGGCAGAAAAACCTACTGAAAGCATAGGAAAAACCTCTCCCAAAACCGCACCAATATAGTGGTGAGCAGAAAAGACGACTGGTTCGAGGAAGGGATTCTCATCGTTCCGAGTTTAAAAGATGCCATCAAACACGCTAAAAATCAATGAAAATATATTCATCATCGGAGGCGGCGAAATCTACCGCCATACCATCGATATGGCTGACCGACTGAAATTACCCAAGTAAACCACCAAACAGATGCCGATGTATTTTTCCCAAAAATTGATGAAAAAACTTGGATAAAAACTGATGAAATCCACCACCCAAAAGATGAAAAATCACGCTTATGATTTTTATTTTTCAGACTTGGGAAAGAAAAATTTAAAAATTTAACTAAATTTGTCCCTTAAATATACAGATTATGAAGAACCTTTCACTCCTATTTACAAAAGATGGTTTGCAATGGCAAATAAATGAAGCAGACAATGTTACAGAGGAAGAAGCTCGTTTCGTAACGGATGAAACTCCAAAAAATTTTATAGAAGAGGAACTTGACAAGATTCTTCGCAGAGAAAATTGGGCTGAGATAAAAGGTCTTCTCGGCTTTTAACCACTTCTCACTGACTCCAGATGTTTTTTGCAGAGCATCAGCTCGGGCAGCAGATTATTTCTTATAATTCTGATGTAAAAACAGAATCAGAAGAGCTAATGCTGTCTATCAACCAGAAATACAGCGTTCAGTTTTTTTACTCTTTCCCAAAACATTTTTACCAAAAGATAAAATCTCTTGCGGCGACTTCTCATTTTCAGTTCTCAGGAGAGCGATTTTTGGATTCTGTAAAAGTAAATAAGGACAACGAAATCCATATCAATCTGTATCACAACCAAGTAGAGTTTCTTGCATTAGAAAAACGGAAAAATTGGTTCTTTATAACAATCTGATGCTACATCGGAAATAGATTTCCTTTATTTCATCATGTTCTACACTGAGCAAAATAGGTTTTTGATATCAATAAAACTTATTTCTACATCTATGGCGAAATCTCTGAGAATGACACCTTTATATCCGAATTAGAAAAATTCGTTCCAGCTATCTCCATCGTGTACGAAAACTTTAAAGGAAAACATTTCATTGTTAATTCATAAGTATGTATCGTATCATTTCAGGCGTTTGGAAAGGTAAAGAAAAATCTCCGCTCCAAAGAATTTTTGAAGTCAGACCAACTACGGATTTTCGCCAAAGAGGCTCTTTTTCAGCATTTTTAGAGCATCGTTTGGATTTGTCCAGTTTGTCTGTTTTAGACCTTTTGCTGGGATTGGTTCTATCTCGCTGGAGCTCGCCCTCGTGGCTGCAAAAGACATTACCAGTGTAGAGATGAACGCTAAACACGCTGGTTTTATCAATTCTACGGCTAAAGATTTGGATTTCAGCTCACAAATCAACATTCTAAGAGCCAATGTTTTTGACTGGCTGAAAAAGCAAAAATCAAGGAAAAAGTTTTGATTTGGTTTTTTGCCGACCCTCCTTTTGACTCTGCCTGAAAACGAATACCAAGAGTTAATCTCTCTCATTCTTTCTGAAGGAATTTTAAAAGAAAAACGGATGTTTCGTACTAGAACACCAGTCACGCCACAAGATAGAACATCCTGATTTACAGGAAACTCGTAAATATGGAAATGTAAGTTTTTCTTTCTTTACAAAAACGAAAAATCCCTTAGTTTATATCCTCTATAATAGCCATTCTGCCCTTCCTCTATTTCTTCAATGGAGGAAATTAGTTTTGCTTCTTGAGATTTTTCATAAAGTGGCTCCATGAAAAAGTGTCTCGAAAAACTGGCGGTGAATTCCCTCCAGCATCGTCATGAAAAGATCCATCCCTATTTGATTATTATGCAAATCCATCGCTCTTGCAATCTGCTCATTTACAAATAGTTCCTCGTGCAGGTCTGTAATCTGTTTACACCATTTCAGGCTTTTCTGTGGAGAAGAAATTTTACAGCAGTACATCATTATCAGACAGCACCAAGAGAGCATGGCGAAAAGGCATTTCCTCTGCCGTTTTTTTATGATGAGTTTCTGGAAACTTTTTATTTTGTGATTTTAAAAGGTTCTAAGAGTCGCTATAAGGGTAAGAAAAAGCAAACAGCGGATGCCGAAGCAACAGCCCTAATAATCTGGTAAGTCGCTTAAAATCAAGCTGCAGAATAGCCTTGAAAATAGTCGTCATTCTCTCAAAAATAAAAATCGCAAATCAAAAAGACTTACGATTTTATCATTTTTTTATTTGTTCATTAATAGTTTTTACAGTTTTAGAGATGGTTTCTCTGATTTGCCTTCTTTTCACTATAAAATCTACAAAACCTTTTTCCTGTAAAAACTCCGATGTCTGGAATCCTTCTGGCAAATCTCGCCCAATAGTCTCACGAATAACCCTAGGCCCCGCAAAACCTATCAAAGCGCCAGGCTCCGCCATGATGATATCGGCAGTCATCAGCGAAAGAAGCCGTAATTCCACCAAATGTAGGATCTCGTAAGGTAGGCTATGTAAGGGCAGCCCTGCATTAGAAAGCTGAGCCAATTTTTGCCTGAACTTTTTGCCATCTGCATCAGTGAATAAGCTGCTTCCTGCATCCTTGCTCCACCAGACTGGCAGATAATCATATAAGGCAGCTTTTTTTCTATACAGAAGTCTATTGCTCTTCTTATTTTCTCTCCCATCACAGACCCAAGAGAACCTCCGATGAAGTCAAAATCCATACAGGAAATCACCATTTCTACGCCATTTTACTTTTTCCATGTGCGTTTCTGATGGAGTCTACTAGTTTGGTTTTTAGCTTTTGCTTCTTTTTTAGCCTGTCTTTATAGGATTTAGAATCTTTAAATTTAAGAATATCGATGCTTTCTACATCTGCGTTTAATTCCTTAAATTTAGAATCATCAAAAATAATATCGAAATATTCCCTGCTTCCTATTCTTACATGGAAGCCGTCCTCTGGCGAAACATAGTTATTTGCTCTCAGTCTCGTCACTCTCATTATTTTTCCCTGTAGGAGTCTGATGCCAAAAGCCCTTTTTGGGACATCCTTTTTCCTCCGTAGGAGTACTGATATTTTGTTTCTTTCTTTTGAACCAATCAAATGCTGACATTCTCTATCTTTTAATAATTCTGCAAATTTAAGAAATATTTTTCTTTAACTCAAAAACTCATCTGTAACATTTTCCCACGCGGAAAAAAATCTATGCTTTCATCATTGAAATATTTTTCGAAAAGAAAAGGAATAGCTGCCTCTGATTCTTCCACAAAAGTTCTATAATGCGTAAAACTCCCTTCGTCATAAACTCTGCTTTCCACCACGAAACCCTTCTCATCCTCAGCCATTTGGATATAGTTTTTCACTTTTTATCAAAAAGCACTATAAAATCTTCCTCATAAATTCCTGTCGTTATCAGTTCCTTTATTTCATCCCAAGTAAGCGGTTCTTCTGTTCTAAACTGCGTGTTTACTATTTTTCATAATCTATTGATTTTTAATTTCTTTTGTCATTTCCCCAGAGGAGTTTTTTTGTCTCAAAGTTTCATAGAAACTGACATTTTTCGGGAAAATAAGATTTAGGCTGAAAATCTGCCTTTTTAAAAATCATCTCATCTTCCTCATTCATATGATAAAGCCGAGAATCCAAGCCCAATGAATACAGTGGCAGCCTGCTGGAGACTTTTAGTTTTATTTCTACATTGTCTTTTAGGATTATAGGGCGCATATTTAGGTTGTGTGGAGCAATGGGCGTAAGAGAAAAATTATCATTCTCCGGCTCTATAATAGGTCCTCCACAGCTGAGCGAATACGCTGTAGACCCCCGAAGGCGTAGCCACTATAAGTCCATCTCCCCCAAAACATACTCAGGAATTTGCCGTTGATTTCGGCTTCCACAGTAATCATGGAAGTGGTCTCTTGGCGGGTAATCACCACATCATTCAGCGCGTAGGGAAAATCTATCCTATTTTCGGCTGTTTTCACTTCTATCACCGAACGCTGGCTGATATGAGTCTCGCCGGCAAAAATTTTTATCAATATTATCAAAAATCTCTTCTTTGCTGAAATTTGCTAAAAAGCCGAGCCGTCCCCATATTAACACCCGACAACAGGGATTTCCAAATCCTGAATCAGCGTAAGCGCACTCAGAATAGTGCCATCTCCTCCGAAAGAAAAAGAAATAATCTATTTCACATTTTTCAAGTGATTTTTATCACTGAAAATCTGATAGTTACCTAATAAACTATTCTTTTCTAAAATTTTTTTCGTGGAGAAAAATCTGCACATTTTCCCTTTTTCTCCAATTCAAGAATAAACTGATGAAGATAAGCATGAATCTCATCTCCATTTTTCTGCGAATATATTGCGATGTTTGGCATTAGAATTCAAGGTATTTTTGCATAAATTCGTATCTGCTTTTCAGCAGTTCTTCCTTTTCATCGGTATAGAATTTCTGCATGATGATGTAGCCGTAGCGCTCAAAGGTCCCGTCTATGGAGCTGAGATTTTCATTGCTGATTCTCATCGTCACCCCTCACGAAAGCTTCATTCATCTCGTAACCAGCGCGCCGTAGAATTTTCCGTTGTTACTTTCTACGATTTGGGCTATTTCCACCATGGAATAATTGGTTCTTGGGATTTCCACCGTAAGCAGCGCCCCTGTTTCCGAAACGGATATTTAGACAATTCATCTGCGATACTATCCCAAGCGATATACCCCTGATATTCCTCGTTTTTTATTGATTACAGGAATTACATTGGTATTAAATGTATGGAATAATTTCACCCCATCCAAAAGAGTGCTTTCATGAGAATAGAAAAACCTATCCATATACGGAAGCAGTTCTCCTAAGTTTTTCTGCGATTTTTCCTCAAGCACTCCTTCATTACTGCTCCCTGAAATACGCCCTCATCTTTCCACGAAAACATGGGTAAAATCAAAATCAACAGCAGTCTGCAAAGCCTCCTCCGCAGTAGTATCTACGCCCAATATGGGAAAAATCATTTGCGATATAATTTTTCAATTATCATAAATCATAATTACTTCGGTAAAGGTATGAAATTTGATTAAAACTATAAAAACTTTACCTTTGTGAAATTCTAATCAGACATTTATATGAATTCACAAATTCTCTACGAAGACAATCACATCATCATTATCAATAAAAAGTAGGTCAGCTGGTTCAGGGTGACAAAACAGGGAGACCAGAGCCTTCTGGAACTGCTGAAAGATTTCATAAAAGAGCGCAGACCAAAAAGCCTGGGAATGTCTATCTCGGTTTGGTTCATAGGATAGATCAGCAACCTCTGGATTGGTCATTTATGCTAAAACTTCCAAAAGCGCTCTCCCGCCTTACCCAAATGGTAAAAACAGAGAAAATTAAAAAAACTTATTGGGCAGTGGTTCCCTAAAAGAGATGATTCCACAAAGCCAAACCTCACCCACTATCTCAAGAAAAAAACGAGAAAAACAACAAAGCCATCATCTACTCCCACGAGACAGAAGGAGCAAAAAGCCATTCTAAGCTATAATATTCATCAAAACCTTGGATAATTATATGCTGTTGGAAGTGGATTTACAAACAGGAGACATCACCAAATACGGGCACAGCTCTCTAAAATAGGCGTCCCTATAAAAGGCGATCTTGAAGTATGGCGCTCCTCGCTCCAATCCAGATGGCGGCATCAGCCTGCACGCCAGAATGCTGGAATTCATCCATCCTGTGAGCAAAGAACTTATAAAAATAACCGCCCCTGTTCCGCAGAATGATGCCATATGGAAAGCTTGCGAAATGTAAAAACTGATATTTTTCATCTAAAATAAAAAGAGCCACTCTGTGAGTGGCTCTTCTATCATCTCAAAATATTTTATTTATCTTAGAATGTTTGAGTTAAAGATAATGATACACGAAGGTTATCTCCTGTAGCATCTTTGCTAACTTTTTAAGTTTTCCCCTTGTTAGCATAGTCATAAGTTCCATAAGTAGTTGATGTATAGTCTAACTCAACACCCTAATTTAGTGTTACCAGACTTCCAACCTACTCTTGAGATACTCTCCATGTGCTCACTGGATTTCTACAGAACCATAAGCATTTGAAACTGCGAAAGAAGAAGCATAAAGAGCATTACCAAAGTCTTTTGTTGTTAAATCCAAAGTCTTGAGAATATCCTCCGAAAACACCCCACTCGAAAGAGTCAGAGAATTTACCAGCAAACTCTGTCCAAAGAGACAATGTAGTACTGTTTTTTTCAAATCATCTTTTTAAAGGATTGTAAGCAACGCTTCCTAATTGTAGTAATTCAGATGGGTTTTTGTCCATAGTTACCATAGATTTTCCAAGCGAAGTTTTCAGTAAACTGAGCTTTTGCGTATGCTAAAGTTGAACGCAGCAAGAGTTTTACCATGTGCAGTTTTAGCATTAGCATCTGTGTTTCTAGTAAATTTAACATTAGCACCAGAAACCTCCTACGAATTTATCATCACTACCAAACTGTAACTGTGCGTGGAATGCTGAAGTCCTGATTTAGCAGCATTACCTTTCCCATTTAATACTAAAGAGTGAAGTCTCTTTTCTGTAACTGCAGCAAGGGTAAGTCTTGCATTACCTTTAGTAGAGAATCTGATCTGAGGAGAACGGTTGAACGGCTGGAATGGGCTTCCTGCGTTGAAGTTGTAAGTTCCTGGAGACACATTCGTTACGAACATTGGGTGCCAGAACTGACCTACTAACCATTCTACTCTATCACTAGATAATTTCACATAAGCATGTCTCAAACCCGAAGTTGTTAGTTTGCCCATTATTACCAAAGAAGTGACCTTCGATCAAAGCTTTCAGATTTCATTCCGAAGAACCCAGGACCAGCGATTTTAACACCTAATCTTGATTCGATTCCCCCATCCGTTGAAATTAGCAACATTGTTTCCTGTTGCATTTGGAGATGCTAAATCGATAAAGTTACCTTCTCTAGCTGCAACTACTTGACGAGAGTCAAACGCGAACTCTCCTTTTGCATAACCATAAAGTGTAGCACTTGTTTCTTCTTGTGCTAACCTCTACTTGTGCTACTGCCAAAGCAAGTAGCGCCATGATCTGTTTTTTTCATAATTGTAATTATTATAATTTAAAGATTTTTCTTCCGTGATATTATTTCACATTGCAAAGATATAATATTATTTTATAATTTTTAACAAAAACTAATATTTATCATATTTCCTGTTTTTTTATCCTTTTATACAGATATATTAAGGTATATAACCTTGTCAAAAATTAGCTTTTTATCCTATAACGCTTATTTCATATATTTATTTATGATTTTTAACATTTTATAAAATCAGACACTCAATTATGCTTTTCAAAACTTCTCCTTAATCACCCAAAAATCATACTTTTAGGAAGTTAGAAAAACAAAATATGATTTATATCATCTTTTAAATAAGGATTTATTATTTTTATTTTTGCCCCCGATTTTTCAAAAAGGTTTAGTAACTTTGTAGTAGTAAAAGATATGTATGATGCTGGGAAATGATGGGTTTTTATATTTTTTATTAACAAAAATAGTGCCAATTCAAAAATAGTATTAAATTGCACCCCGATTGAATAAATCAAATCATCTCAAAAATAATTATAAACTTTAAAAATAACATTTAAATAATTATACACAATGGATTTACAAACAGCAAAAAGAAAGCTACAAGGGTACTCATCGCTGGTATTATCTCCAACTTCTCTGTTGGGATTCTATACACATGGAGTAACTTGAAGGATGCTCTTGAGTACACTAACCTAGAGGGTATTCAAGACAAAAAAACGTTCAGGCTGCAGAAAAGAATGTACTCTGCATGGGAACAATCTCACCTTGCTTTTACCATATGGTATTGGAGGTTTACTTTCAGCGTTTATCGTTGTATTCGCTGGAGCTTGGCAGGACAAAATCGGTCCCTACTAAAGTTATCCTTATCAGGGGTATTGATGACAGGTTTAGGAGCTATTCTTTGTAGTTTCTTGACTAACCACCCTTACTTATTTACTTTCATATTCTGCTATGATCGTAGGTAATGGTATCGGATTCGTATATGCATGTCCTCGTGCTGCTGCGATGAAGTGGTTCCACCCATCTAAAAAAGGGATGATCAATGGTCTTGTAGTAGCAGGATTTGGTCTTGGAGCTCTTTTGGTTAGGGTCCACTAGAAACTTTTATTCTTGAAAGGTCAAGCTTTCGTTTGGACTTTTGACAGCTTCCTAGATTCTCATTAGAAAACACTCTTAGAATTTTTAGGATGTGCTATCCTTGCTATGGGTATCCCAGCTGCATTGAATGTAGTGAACCCTCCTGCAGGATATGAAATTCCTGAACCAGAAGGACAAGAAAACAAGCCAGTAAAAGAAAATGCTAAGAAAACTGCTTCTATCGGAACTGCAGCTATGGCTAAAAACTTGGCAAGCTTGGGCATTGTTCTCTATCTATGCTCTATATTGTTCTGCTGGTGCGATGGTAATCTCTAACTCTTCTGACATCATGAGAGTACAGTCTGGATTAACTTCTGGGGTAGAATCAGGATTAATTACACCTGAAAACTTTGAACTTGCAACATCTCTACTTGGGGTGATGGTACCTGTAACATCTATCTCTAACGCAACTGGTAGATCATTAGGAGGTATGATTTCTGACATCATCGGTAGAAAAGAATGTATACTATGTAATCCACACTATCAAGCGATTAACATGTTCTTCTTCCACACATATACTTCTCCAGTAGCTATCGTGTTAGGGGTTATCCTTACTTGTGTGGTTTATGGTTCTGTAATGAGTACAACATCCATCTATCGTAGCTGACTACTTCGGTCTTAAAAGCTTACGGTGCTAACTATGGTGTAGTTTATACAGGTTGAGGGAGCATCTCTAATCATTGGTCCACAAATCGCTGCTTACTCTAAGAAAATCGCTCTAGAGGCTGGTAATCCTCAAGAATCTTACTTCTTCGCTTACCACGCAGCTATCGGATTGATCGCAATTTCATTAGTTCTTGCTATTTCTTGGTTAAAAACCTAAATTCAGACAAGAAGATGTTATTGATGATTACATCTTAGGACCAGATGAACTTAAAAAAATAATTAAGTTTAATCATAAATAAAGACTCCCCAAATTTGGGAGTCTTTTTTTATTTTAATGGATATTTTAAAAATCATATCAAAAAACAAATCCGAAGCGATTCCATCTGCAAAGAACCAATGTTTTTTCAGGAATTTTTGAGATGATTATTTTTCTATGAGGAGAATTCCCTGCTGGATTTTTAGGCTGAACATCAGCATTAAACCTTTTGTATAATTTCATCTGAAAAGTCGTTTTTATTTTTTTACTAAATCTACTCCCCAGCTTGTACGAAGTCCTATCATCAGCATTTCATTATATCTATCTTTTTTTCGGACAATATTTCTTTTCTAATGGTAGTTTTCCTTCTAAAAGGTTTTTGATGTATAATGAATTGTTAGCAATGTTCCATGCTCGGATCTGCTCTCCATCGTAAGAATGTGCCGAAGGACCAATTCCTAAATAAGGCTTTGTATTTCCAGTAAAGTATTGTGTTTAGAATAAAAATCAGGCTTCCGAAATTTGATATTTCATAATGGTCAAAAAGCCGTTATCTTTCAAAAAAATCTACCATATAGTAGAATTCCTCGTTTTGTGTATTTTTCTTTCGGAGGGCTTATTTTTCCTTTGGTTATCCAGTTTTCAAGAGCTGTTCTTGGCTCTATGGTCAGCGCATAAGAAGAAATATGGAACTTCAGCGCTATGGCTTTATCCAAATTCTGCTTTCCAAATTTCAAAAATTAGATGTAGGCGCTCCGTAGATTAAATCTATACTAATGTTCTGAATACCTGCATCTTGCGCCCCTTTTCACTGAAGATTCTGCTTGTGAGGGACTGTGCGCACGATTCATCAGTTTCAAATCTTCATCATGGAAACTCTGTATCCCTATGGAAAGTCGGTTAATCCCAATTTCTGCAATTCCTTCAAAAATTTTTTTGGTCTAAATCATCTGGATTTGCCTCCAAGGTGATTTCTATATCCCTAGAAAAATCAAAATATTTCAGGATTTCATCCATCAGCATTTTGATTTCATCCACTTCAAAATAGACGGCGTTCCTCCTCGAAAATACAGGGTTTCTAAGGTTTTGTTTTTTTCAGTTCGTTATTTCTTAATGATAATTCGTTTTTAATGGCGAAAAAGCATCTCATTTTTCAATTTCAAAGAAGTAGAAAAATGAAAAATTACAATAACTGCACTTCTGTTTGCAAAAAGGAATATGAATATAAAGCATAAAGAAAAAAACTCCCTACAATGGGAGAATACATTTCATAAAAGCGAACCTCAAAGGTACACCTTTTATTTGCAATAAAAAAATAGTTTTATGTGCTTTTTAACTTAAATTTGAGATATATAACTTTCTCGTAATAAATGAATTAAATCATAATTTAACCTAAATTTATCTGAAAATGAATAAAAGAACAAATGTATGCTGCTTGTGAATTTGACAGCAAGGGAAATCTACTATGGGCAGGAGGAACTGCTGAAAAACCTTGGATAGTATCTACCTATAATGCTGGGATTTTTGAATAAAGACTGGGTTGGTGGAAAAATCTGCAAAACAGGCTGATATTTTTCCGAAAAACTGAATGGACTAGACAGCCACATGTCTCCAAAAGCACAAGAAATCATAGATTCATTAAAAATCAACCTCTTCATGTAATTGCTGAAAATCAGTTCGCGGTAACAGATTATGCATATCAGTTGTTCATCTCTCCTCTTCTTCCTGAATTGAGAAAATTTTTAGACAGAAATATATTAGATTTACAAAACAATGAGAGTTTTTCCACTGCGGAGAAAAAAACTGCCAAGACCTCATCAGAAAAGTAGATTTTTCTACGGAATTTGTAGAGGCGGTGCGTGTCGCTTTCAGAATGGCTGGACAAAAAAATCCTAATGTGCCCTAGGGGCAGTCCGTTCCACAGCGCCTTCTGAAGATGGAGGAGAATTCAGCGGAAGTGGAAAATATTCTACTAAACTACGCCTGTTTGGTTTTTGAGGAAGTTCTCAATGCTATCAAAGCTTGTTTCGTTTCTCGTTTTTAATCGTGGTGCACTGCACTATCAGTTTTCGGCTCCACATGCTTTCGGCGAGGATTTAGCATCTCTTTCATTTGCTGTAATGGTGCAGGATATGCAGCCGAGCATAGATGTGGCGGGAACTATTTTCACAGCTGACACACAGAGCAACCACCCTGGTTTTGTGGAAATTAACTTCACTTACGGACTTGGCGAAGCTGTGGTTTCTGGTAGAGTTTCCAGCGATTCTTGGATTTTTTTGCAAAAAGACCTTTGAGACTAAAAAGATGGTCTAATAGACTTTAAACTTGGTGAAAAACAAGAGTATTTCGATGGAGAATGGCATAAAAACACTCCTGAAAACTCTGCAAAAATGTATGTCTGATGAAACAGCTTCTACCCTTTCTACGATAGGAATGCTTCTCGGCGACTTATTCAGAGAGCTGGATGCAGAAAGTGTAGAGAGTGATTTGGAGGCGGCTATCAACTTTAAGACAAATACCATCATCATCACTCAGCAGAGAGCGATTACCACTCTAAAACATGAGCCTGTACATAGAAAATTCACTCTCGATGGGCTGAATGAAGATGGACAAGAAAACGCTACCCTAGAAAGTGCGCTGCTTCTAAAATCAAAAAGGTATCAATGCTGGGATTCCAAGCATCACGCACGGAGTTGTAATCTCTCTCTTTGGCGAAGGAGCTGAGTTCAAAAGAGATTTTGAGAAAGAAATTTAATGAAAAGAAAAACAAATCACAGATAAATACGGCGACAAAAATAGGCGTAATCCTCGTAACAGCGATGACTTACCCATGGATGGAGCCTTCTATGGAACAAACCGTAGCCTGCATCACTACGCGTGGAGGAAAAAAATGACCACACTCCTATATGGTGTAAAGAACATGGCCTGCCGTGTGCTGTATCCGTAAAGGGCGCGCCTGAATTCCTAAAAGACGGCAGCCTAATCACTTACTATGGCGTGGGAGATACTCCTGCATTCTATGAAGGTCGCCACCAGTATTCTGTAACAGAAACACAATTAGAAGGACTAAAACCTTCTCCAATTCCTATCCGTCTGATAGTATCCGATGCGAGTACAGCAAGGTCTGTATGTATGCGCTCTTATTTCCCTTCTCTCAATATTGGTAGAGGGTTCTGGACTAGTTCGCTGGGAAATGCTGGCTGCAAAACTGAGAGTGCATCCTATGGCGGTGATTAATTATTCTACTTTGGAGAGTGACTTCTTGCAGCTGGTTGGTCAGGGAAGAATGACAAAAGAAGAAGCTGTAAAAACAGCCGAAAGTGTAGCTGAATTTATCCGAACTGAATCTGGCGAACTTTCTCCTGTGGATTGGTATGTAAAAGCCCTCGCAAAGGAAATTGCAGGAATCGTTTCGCCATACTATACTGATGATATCAATGAGCCTATGGTCGTGCGTCTTCCTGACTTTAAAACCAATGAACACGCAGATTTATTAGGTGGTAGAGCCTATGAGCCAGTGGAAGAAAACCCAATGCTGGGAGACAGAGGTGCAGGAAAATATTTAGGTGCATATCAAAAAGCATTCCTTGCCATAGACCTAAAAGCTTTGGCGTATGTGATAAATGATATGGGATATACCAATATCCACATAGAAGTTCCTTTTGTGAGAACGCCTGATGAAATAAAAGAAGTCGCTAGATTAGTAAAAGAAAGCGGTATCAATATTCCTCTTCAAATGATGTTTGAACTTCCGGTGAATATTTCTCGCGCAACGGAGTTTTTCAAAGTGTCTGATGGTGGTCAGATAGGATCTAATGACCTTTTACAGTTAGAATTTCGGGACTAGATCGTTCTGGAGGAGATATTCTGCCTTGGCATATACAACATCTACAATCCAGAATAGAAAACCTCATCCAAGAAAAAGAAATACTACGAAAACCAGAGTTTCCATTTAGGACTCTGTGGTAACCTTCCGTCTACCAATCCAGAGTTTGCAAAATGGCTGGTAGATGCTGGAATAGACGAGTTCTCTGTAACGCCTGATGCTCTGATTCCTGCCCTGCTGGGAGTAATAGGAGAGACACCTGACGGGAAACAAAACATCACTGTTTATACCGCAGAAGGCGAAGTATTCGTAAATGGACAAAAAGCATAAATCAAACAAAAGAGAGAGACCAAAAATCTCTCTCTTTTTAATAGTTTAAATGTTTATAATTCTAATTCGAGGCTAAATAATTTCTCCATTTATCAACTGCCTCCTGCATATCCTTTTGGCATTGGACTCTCAAAATACATTTCCTTTTTGGTGGTCGGGTGGATAAACCCAAGTGTATGAGCATGCAGAGCGTGTCTTGGTAATATTTCAAAAATATTTTTGGATAAACTGCTTGTATTTCGGCAGATTTTGTCCCCTTAAAGGAATATGCCCTTCGTACCTTTCATCATTGAAAAAGAGTGTGCCCTATGTGGCGGAAATGAGCCCTTATCTGGTGCGTTCGTCCTGTTTCCAGTTTACATTCTACCCAAGTCATATATCGGAAACGCTCTAAAACTTTTATAATGAGTCACAGCATGTTTGCCGACACTTCCATCTTCATAAACTGCCATCTGCATTCTGTTTTTCGTGGCGTCCTATGTGTCCGCGGATAGTTCCCTCATCATTTTCTAAATTTCCCCAAACAAAAAGCCCAGTAGAGCCGTTTGGTTTTTCGTTCAAAAACTGCTTTGCAAGAAACTCATCGCATATTCATTTTTTTAGCAATGACAAGAAGCCCTGATGTATCTTTATCAATCCTATGAACCAGCCCCACACGGTCTAAATCCGTTTTCAAACCATTTTTCTCAAAATGATAGGCCACGGCATTGACTAGTGTTTTATCCCAATTCCCAAAACCAGGGTGGACAACCATTCCTGCTTCCTTATCCACTACCAATACATCATCATCTTCATAAACGATATTGATAGGAATATCCTGAGGAATGATAACATTTTCGCGAGGGGATGAGCGAGAAGAACCGAAATCTGGTCGTTAGGCTTTTACTCTATAGTTCTGTTTTACAGGAACTCCATTGACTACCACATTACCAGCACGGCAAGTCTGAGAAATCTTATTTCGGGAGGAATTTTGTCTAAAAATCAACAAAAATTTGTCTATCCTGAGAGGTTCCTGATTTTTATCTACAACGATATTGAGATGCTCATACAGATCGCTCCCTTCCTCCAAAAGATTCATTGAGAACCTGATCTTCTATAAAATCTTCATTTTCTTCTATCATCTTATTTTCTCTACTCTACTACTACTTTTTTTCGGTTTTGGTTTTTCAGCTGGTTTCGTAGTGTTTTCTTTAGGTTTTTCCTCTGTTTTTAGTGTCTTTTTTTCTCCTCAGGCTTTTTCGTTTCCACTGGTTTAGCAGGAGAAGACTCTACCTTTTATGTTTTGCTTTGTAGAAGAAGGATATTCCATCGGTGTATTAGCCTGTCTGGTTTCCCTTGCTGGTTCACTTGGTTCATCCTTCGGAAGTCCCATATATTTTATCCAGCTCTCTTGCTTTTATCGACCATTTCGGCAGGCGTTTTCTTACTTGCCCAGACATCTATCTGCATTCCTTGGTCTCTAAGACTACCCACTGCAGGATCTTGGTAGTAGACTATATCATTTTCGTCTTTTTACTCCACTTTCGTATTCTGCGATACCAAATTCAAAAATTATTAGCCATAATCACTTGCGAGGCTTCTTTTCACCGTAAGTCCCCACTACATTTGGAACAGCAATATCTCTAAGCGGTCCCAGAACCGATAATCAAATCTATTACAGAAAACTTCGGCAGGAGAGTTCCTGGTTTTAGTTCCTCGTCCTTTATATATCATTTTCAGAACGGCGTCTTTCTGGATGCTTGGCTCATAGATGGTATCACCTACTTTTCAGCCCTATAAGTTCTAACCTACTAAATGCCAATCCTTTATATTTTTTTCTAAAAGATTAGGAACTTCCACTTTTGCCCAAGTTTTTTGGATTGATTCTCAGGATAACAGTCCTACCTTCTTTTACACGAGAACCTGCGGCAGGATAAATTTGTAACACCTGAAAAGGCTTATATTTAGGGTCGTATTTAAAACTATCCACTTCCACATCCAGCCCCATGTTTTTCTAATTCTTTTACGGCCTCTTGGACGAGACATATTTACCACATTCGGGAACAGGAACTTCTTTTTCCGTGGTTAGTGTGGGTATCCAGCCATCTGAATGTCCCCCAAACCAAAGCCAAAAAATATCCCTAGGGTAATTAAAAATATTTACCCAAACTTTCCAGTGAAGAAATGATTTAAACATATTTTTAGTGTCAATTAAATTGCAGAAAGCAAATATATAGTTTTTCATTAAATTTTTTTCCTATTTTTTTGTTTACTTTTTGCCCAAAATTATCATAATGTTTGATGACCTAAAAGCCTATTCTTATCCTGTTATTAAGGTTTTTTGGCGACTTATCTGGGATTGATTTTACTTTATCAGTTTTTATCTAAATCTATACTCTGATGCCGCCGCAGACCCTTTTGACCAGAAATTATAGCAGAGCAGTCTACTTTCTGCATGAATAAAATGAGCTACAATACCCAGCTGATAGAATCCACCGAAAAGAGCGGTTTATATTTCTATATCAATAACATATGGGCCACCACGATGATTGAGGGCTGTAATGCTGTTTCCATCATGATTCTGTATCTTGCCTTTCATTTTTTTACTTTTTATAAAGGATTACAGACTTTTTGGTTTGCCCTTTTGGGACTGGTTTTCCTTTATGTAGTGAATGTTACGAGAATCGCTCTCATTAACATTGTTTATATGGAGCTTTCACCAGAGCATTTTTAAGATTGCTCACGATTACGCCTTTCCTGCCATTATCTATGGAGGTGTGGTTTTTTTCTTTGGATTATCTGGATTAAATTCTTTGTTCTGAAAAATGAATAAAATAAAATGGCTTCTTGTCGCCCTCTGTATAATAGGACTGGTAGGAGTAAGAGTTTTAGAAAACAAAATATTCTATGACCCTTTCTTGAAATATTTCATGAGTACGAGTTCCAATCCTGCATTTCCTCAGTTTGAGTGGGACAAGGCTCATCGCCAGCCATCTTTTTCAGGTTTTTTTATTAAATCTTATTTTTTTCTTTGGGAATTGTTCATTTCTTGTTTTTTTAAATAAAAATGGACTTTCCAAGCGATGGTTTTAATCACTTTATCTTTCATTCTTTTCTTTCCTATTTATCTGTATTCTGTTTATACAGAATTTAGTTTCGGGAATTTGTTTTTCATTTTACATCAGAAGATTTGTGATTCAGCCTCTTCCTATTTTACTGATAGTTCCGCTGTTTTATTACAGAAAAAAATCTTATAAAATAAATCAAGGCTCATTTTTATAAGCCTTGATTTTTTTCTACAAACTATCCAAATCTTTTTGAATTTCTCTATCCTAAAATCTGTGGAGATAGTTCCTTTTTCTATTTTTTCTTTCGCATAGAGCTTTGTTTCGGTTTCGGTTTTTTCTAAAAGGTAATCGTAAGGCCCTGCGGTAGAAATCAATTTGACCAAAAACAGGCGAAATTTCTAAACAAATAAAAAGTCCCATAATGAACATCGCCGCCACAGCCATGATGGGATTTGCACCTAATTCATCCAGCGCCTGAAGCCTCGCCGCGAAACCATTGAACCTATTTTCCGAATCCTCGCTGTTTTTTTCTGCTCCGTTTTGTAGGTTGGTATAGACTTTAGAGATTTCCTCGTCCAGATATTTCAGCCGTGGTTCCATCTGCTTTTTGATAGGCTTCTAGTTCTTTTTTTCTTATTGTCGCGGATTTCAGTTTTTTCGCTTTGCATTTGGCCCAAAACCAGCCTTCCCGCTCGTAAGTCCCGTTTCTTTGCCCAGAACCTCTCTTTCTAAATCCACCACTGCGGAATCATAAGCTTTTTGGTAGGATTCTATTTGACTTTGGATTTGTTCTTTTTCTTTTTGCAAAAGGCCCTGACTGCTGTAAAATCCTGCTGTTCATCTGTTCCTGAAGTTCGGTTTTATTCCTTTGGATGATGGTGTTTAGCTGTTTATTGATTTCTTTTTCAAAAATCTTTAATTCCAATGGCTTTGAAATAACGATCCCTAAAAAAACACCGCCAAAACCAAACGAGGAAGAGTCAGCAGAAGCTGGTTTTTCCAAGAAACCGTTTTTCTTGATGGAGGACACGATGTATCTGTCCAGATTAAAAAAATCATCAGTCCCCAGACAGCCCCCGCCGCCAGTGCAGCGTGGAAATCATCAAAAATGGTATAGGTTGCATACCCTGCGGAGATTCCCGCAAAAAAACCTGTGAATAAAACAATCCCTCCGATGCCGGAATATTTATTCCACTCGGAAGGAGTTTTCTTTAAGATGTGAAGATTCGCACCAGAGCAAATCATCAAAAATTTCTGAATAAAGTTTATTTTTCATTTTTCCGTACTATGTGTACGGTATGATACCAAAATTATACCAACTGATTTTTGACCAAATATTCAGCGATTTGGACAGCGTTCGTTGCTGCTCCTTTTCTTAGATTATCCGCCACTATCCAGCAATTGAGCGTTTTTTTGGCTGAGAATTATCTCTTCTTATTCTTCCTACAAAAACCTCATCTTTCCCTTCCGAATAGAACGGCATAGGGGTATTTTTTTATTGGTTACATCATCCTCCACGATAACGCCTGGCGTGTTTGAAAGAATCTGCTTAACTTCCTCAATATCAAAATCTTCATTAAACTCAATATTCACACTCTCCGAATGTCCGCCCTGAACAGGCACACGAACTGCCGTCGCTGTGATTTCAAAACTGCTGTCGCCCAAAATCTTTTTAGGCTCGGTCATCAGTTTTAGTTCCTCTTTTGTGTAATCATCATCTGCGAAAACATCACAATGTGGAAGTGCATTTTTTTGAAAATCTGATAAGGATAAACTTTCTCGCATTCTTCGCCTTTTTATTTCTTGGTTAAGCTGGTCTACTGCCGCTTTACCTGTTCCCGTAACTGACTGATATGTAGATACTACTACTCTTTTCAGTCCGTATTTTCTGTGTAATGGATTTAGAATCATTACCAGCTGAATAGTAGAGCAGTTAGGATTTTGCGATGATTTTTGTCTTCTTGGGTCAGAACATCAGCATTTATCTCTGGAACAACTAGTTTTTTTGGTGACATCCATTCTCCAAGCCGAAGAATTATCAATCACCGTAGTTCCTGCCTCTGCAAATTTCGGTGCAAACTCTAGAGAAGTCCCTCCACCAGCCGAAAAACAGTGCTATCTCTGGCTTCATATCAATGGCATCCTGCATGGACACTACAGAGTATTCTTTGCCTTTAAAACTAATCTTTTTTCCAATAGATTTTTCCGAAGCCACTGGGATAATTTCCTTCACAGGGAAATCTCTTTCTTCTAAAACTTTCAGCATGATTTGTCCCTACCATTCCTGTAGCACCCACTACCGCAATTTTTCATATCAGTAAATTCAATTTTTAATTAACCAAAAAAATAATTCTCCAAGGATATGCATACTCAAAAAGTAATGCCGCTACCAATGCGATAACTACTATCTTTTAGAGCTTAGTTGTTTATTATTTTTTTATGTATTTGTATACATATGTCATCATTCCTGCACAGAGTAAAAATGCTTATTCCATACTCAAAAATGTTTTCAAAAATGAAGAAAATCCTGAAACCTCCGAAAACTCTGGTGAATAAATTCCTAAAAAACACCCAATATACCCTGAACATATAACAATATCATCGAGAAAAAGTTTGTTTTTCCTCAAAACATCTGAAACTGCACCTTTATAACTAAGATGCGCCTGTAATAATAGAAAAATAAACGCTCGAAAACTACCACTGTGGAAAAAAAGAAATTCCCTTATGAGTACTATATACACTATTAAAATAATTCCTCCATTTTTATTCTAAATTAGAAACGCAAATATAAAAATCCTAACTAATTAAAGTTAGATTTCCATTTAATATCTTCTTGTTTTTTACTAGAAGTTGAACGCTACACTAGCAGCCCAAGTTCTTCCTGCACCAAAGAATACTTTGTTTTTTGTATCGATTCCTTTGTATGTAGTACTTGCACCAGTAGCATGGATACTTGTAGAAGCATCAGAAATGTAGTAAGTATCTATTACATTATAAACATTCACTCCGAAAGTAAAGTACTGAGAACGCTCTCTTAATCTTAGTTTATATGAAGCACCTAAGTCTAAAAGATTGTAATCTGGAAGTCTAAGAGCTCCTTGTTCTTGTCTTGCAACAGTTTTTGTAATCATTTGTATTAACTGCTGAATAAAGATTTCCAACGAATCTCCAAGTTCCATAGATGCTCAAATCACTTATCGGTTTGATAGTCGCACCTAAAGAAGCTGTAAGCTGTGGAATACTGCTGTTTCCGCTTCCTCCTACTTTTACTTTATCTAAGTACAGTGTAGTACTTCCTCCTGTTGTTGTAACAGGATTATTACTTTCATCAAAATCAGTTCCTGTAGCATTTCCTTTTATATCTGTAGTCTCCATAAGAGAACATACCTTGTAATTCTAGGAATTTCACTGGTTTATATGTAGCGTCTACTTCTACCCCCATGTGAACCTGAGTAATGCCACTGATTTCTGAATATCCTCTAACATTACCTGATGCAGTTGTAAATGTTTGGTTTCAACTCTCAACCATCTATCTTTCCATTCAGTTCTGTATAGGTTAAGGTTAGCATTGAATTTAGAAGATCTAAAACCATATCCTACTTCTGCAGAGAATATTTTCTCGTTTGTCAGGTTAGGATTCAGCACCTGTTGGTTGTTTGGATATACCGCATTCATAAATGGCTGCTTGCTATAGAAACCTACATTTGCGAAAACATTATGGTTTTCGTTGATGTTATAGTTAGCTCCCCCTTTCACATTATATCCTATAAGGTTTTTAAAAGCTTGTTTTTCTATTAACAACTTGTCCTTGTTGAGTTGTTACTCCATCTACAACAAAGTTATCAATTCTTCTGTAAGCTTGATTAGAAACTAGACCCTTGTACAAACGCAGAGAAATTATTTTTAGTAAACTCTACCTGTCCGAAACCGCTATACCATAGTACTTCTCCATCATTGCTATATCCTATGTGTTCCTCTTGTCCTAATGTTTTACCACCAAAAGGATTCCATGAAAGGTTTTTATAATCATGTACTCTTGAAACTACTTTCGCAGGAATGTTTTTATTTGAATTATCTTTATAACCATTTGCTCCGTATAAGTGAGTAAGCGTTTGGTAGTGGTATCCATAGTAGTATCTATCGTCTGTTCCTATAGAGAATTTCCAGTTATCATTTATTTTGTGTTGGAAATTTGCTAAAATACCATACCAGTTGTGTGAGTTCATAGATGCTCTTCTTACAAGAGTGTGTTTCGCTCCTGCTGTATTAGCATCTATTGCTGCATTCGCTGCGAAGATAGCATCATAGTTTATATGACCATCTGCATCTCTGTAAGCTGTAACATTTTGACCTCTTACTCCTCCTAAATCACCTAAATCACCTGTTCCACCACCTCTACCATTAGAAGCATATAGTACAGTGCTCAATTTAGATTTTTGGAGTAATATTCCAATCCCAGTTGAACATCATTACTGGTTTTGCGTAGAAGTTAGATTTGTTAGATAGCGCTCTTCTTCTTCCTGCCGCATCTGTATAGTATCCAAAAATCTGGGTTATACTGTCTGTATGGGTTTCCATCATGATCTGGATTATACTTTATATAATCTTGGATCGTACTTGTATACCCTCTTTGCTCGTGCCACTGAGGAGAAGATGTTATAGTAAACTGGAAGTTATGTTTTTTTATTTGGCTCAAATCCTAAAAGCAAAATAGTATGCATAAGATTCGAAATCAGTGTTTTGTACATAATAAGAACCAGCTGTTCTACTCATTAAGAAAGAGGTAGACCAGCCGTTTTCAGTTTTTCCTGTATTATATGAGAAAGAAGCCTTGTGATAGTCATTATTTGCAACTCCTATTCTTACAACTCCTCCTTTTTTTCATGTCTGCTGCACGCGTAATGAAGTTCATAGTACCCCCTACAGAAGCAATTGCTAATTTAGATGAACCTAAACCTCTCTGAACCTGAATAGTACTTGTAACATCAGAAAGACCAGTCCAGTTAGAAAAATACACAGCTCCTCCTTCCATATCATTCACTGGCATACCATTTTACCATCACGGCGATGTTTCTAGATTCGAAACCACGCATTGTGATTCCTCCATCTCCGAAACCACCACCAGATTTAGTCGCATACACAGATGGTGTAGTGTTAGAACTTCTGTGATTTCTTGGTTTTCCTAATCTCTCAATGATTTGAGCAGATTTTAACAGTAGAAACCGCTACTGGAGTTTTTCTGTCTTTAGCGATATCCGCTACTCCCACAAGAACTACTTCATCAATGTTCTTTTTCTGAACCTTGGGTTTTCCTCTTGTGCAAAATAAAAACTTGCTGTTGTTAAAGTCAATGCTGCTATCGCATGATCTCCTTAAAAAGTTTGTCTTCATAAAAATTTTTTTGGTTTTCTAAATTTTTAAATGTCGTAAATTTACGGTTAATTTTTTTAACTAAAATTAACAAATCATCAAATTTTTACATCCTAAAATGTTAATTTTTCAAAAAAACACCTATTTTAGGGCTTTTTCCGAAGACACATTTTCAGAAATTTATTCGGTCTCATCCGTGCTGTTTTCCTCTTTTTTTATCATTTTCAGAAAATTCATCATGATAAACCTGAATCAGCAGCATAGTAATGGAAATCAATATCGGCCCAAAAATCAACCCGATAAAATCCAAAAACCTTCAACCCTAAAAATAATCCCGAATACAGAATTCAGCGGGATGGATGTTTCTCTATTCTTTTCAAGAATGTGAATCTCAGGATATTATCCACTCCCGCAGAAAGAACCCCGAAGAATAAAACTCCCGCCGCTCCCACTGGGATTTTGGCTTGCCAGCAGCATAAGTGACACTGGAACATAGACAATCGCACCTCCTACAATAGGAATAAGCGATGCCATAGCCGTTAAAATAAATAAGAAAAAAACGGACTAGAAACCCCAAAAAAATGAGATACCCTATCAAAACCGTAAGTCCCTGCCCAATGGCTACCACAGGAATTCCCACCACATTGGCAATGATAAGTTTTCGGAAACGCTCTCCTATCTTATTGATATTAGATTTTTTCAGCGGAACAGCCTTCTCCAAAGCCCTTTCCATTGCCCGCGAATTCACCAGCATAAAATACAAAAATGAAAATACGCCGTAACGACCGTAGTAACGATCTCCACTGTCGCATTCAACAAGGATGAGGTATAAACCGTCACCCATTCTCCTACTTTCCTTAAATCAATGGATTCGATGATATCATAGCCCTGTTTTATCCTTTATATATTCGATGGATTTTATTGACATGCTCTATACCAACTTCTATATAGTCGCGGGAATTTGCCAATTTTACCACCAATGTTTCTGCGATGTAATAAATCGGAACAATTATAACCAAAAGGAAAGCAACATCAAGAAACCAATCGCCAGCCAAGGTTTCCATTTTCTCTCCTCTGTAAGCTTAAAATAATAATCTCGGAAAATAACATAAAGTGTAATCGCGCCCAGAAATGATGGCAGAAAAATTACTTAAATTAAATCCTATCAAAAACAAAATCCGAAAAATCATCCCCAACAGGATTATCTGTCTGATTTTATTGTTACTAATTTGATTGCCCATACTAAAAATTTATTCTGCAATAATATCAAAAGTATTTCAAATAAACGAAAATCCTTTCCCAATTTCTTGGGAAAGGATTTTTATCATAACAAAATGTATAAATACATTGTTTTATCAAACTTTGATTTCTACATCTACACCGCTTGGTAATTCTAACTTCATAAGAGCATCTACAGTCTTAGAAGAAGAAGAGTAGATATCCATCAATCTCTTGTGAGCAGAAAGTTGGAACTGTTCTCTTGCTTTTTTTATTAACATGCGGAGATCTAAGCACAGTAAAAAGATTCTCTTGTGAGTAGGTAATGGGATTGGTCCATTTACTACAGCACCTGTAGATTTTACTGTTTTTACGATTTTCTCAGCAGATTTATCTACTAAATTGTAATCGTAAGATTTTAATTTTATTCTGATTCTTTGTGACATTTTAATCTAAATTTTTAATTAACCTCTTGCTTTAGCTATTACTTCTTCAGCCACATTCTGTGGAGCTGGTTCATATTTTTCAAACTCCATAGAAGATGTTGCTCTACCAGAAGATAATGTTCTAAGAGCTGTTACATATCCAAACATTTCTGCTAATGGAACAAATGCTTTGATAACTTTAGCATTATTTCTATCATCCATACCGTTTACTGTACCTCTTCTTCTGTTGAGGTCACCTACGATATCCCCCATGTATTCTTCTGGAGTAACAACTTCCAATTTCATGATAGGCTCCATGATTACTGGTTTAGCAGCTTTACCAGCTTCTCTAAATCCAAGTTTAGCAGCCAATTCGAATGAAAGTTGGTCAGAGTCCACTGGGTGGAAAGAACCATCTTTTAGTGTAACTTTAATTCCTTCAATCTCGAATCCAGCCAAGGACCATTTTTCATAGCTTCTTTTGAATCCTTTTTCAACAGAAGGGATAAATTCTTTTGGAATGTTACCACCTTTAATTTCATTGATGAATTCAAGACCTGTTTTTCCTTCATCAGCAGGACCAATTTCGAAGATGATATCCGCGAACTTACCTCTACCCCCAGTTTGTTTTTTGTAAACTTCTCTGTGGTTAGCTGTAGCTGTAAGAGATTCTTTGTACTCTACTTGCGGCTGTCCTTGGTTTACTTCTACCTTGAACTCTCTTCTTAGACGGTCTACGATGATATCCAAGTGAAGCTCTCCCATTCCTGAGATGATAGTTTGTCCAGATGCTTCATCTGTTTTCACTTGGAAAGTAGGATCCTCTTCTGCTAACTTCGCTAAAGCGTTACCCATTTTATCTTGGTCAGCTTTTAGTTTTAGGGTTCAACAGCGATACCGATTACTGGGATCTGGGAAAATCATAGATTCAAGAACGATAGGGTTCTTTTCATCACAAAGTGTATCCCCAGTTTTAATATCTTTAAATCCTACAGCTGCACCGATATCTCCTGCTTCGATATATTCTACAGGGTTTTGCTTATTCGCGTGCATCTGATAGATTCTTGAGATTCTTTCTTTAGAATCAGATCTTGTGTTCAATACATAAGAACCTGCATCCAATTTACCAGAATAAGCTCTAAAGAATGCCAATCTACCTACATAAGGGTCAGTAGCAATCTTAAATGCTAATGCAGCAAATGGCTCATTTACATCTGGTTTTCTTGTGATTTCAGCATCAGTTTTTAGGGTCAGTTCCTTTGATATCATCTTTATCTAGTGGAGATGGGAAGGTATTTACATACAGCATCCAACATAAACTGAACTCCTTTGTTCTTAAATGAAGAACCACAAGTCATTGGGATAATAGACAAATCAATAGTTGCTTTTCTTAAAGCTTCATTGATTTCTTCTTCTGTGATAGAATCTGGATCTTCAAAGAATTTCTCCAATAAAGACTCATCATATTCTGCCACATTTTTCCACAAGGTTTTTGTCTGTATTCCAATACCTCAGCTTTCATATCATCTGGAATTGGAACCACATCAAATGTCATACCTTGAGTATCTTCGTGCCAAACAATAGCTCTGTTCTTGATAAGGTCTACCACTCCTTTGAAGTCTTCTTCAGCTCCGATTGGTAATACGATAGGAACAGCATTAGAACCTAGCATTTCTTTTACCTGACGGCAAACCGCCAAGAAATCAGCTCCTTGTCTGTCCATTTTTGTTTACGAATCCCATTCTCGCAACTTTGTAGTTATCAGCCAATCTCCAGTTAGTTTCTGACTGTGGCTCTACTCCGTCAACTGCTGAGAACAAGAACACTAAACCCATCCAATACTCTCAAAGAACGGTTTACCTCTACAGTAAAAGTCAACGTGTCCTGGGGTATCGATAATGTTAAAGTGGTATCCTTTTAGTTTCTGGTAAAAACTTTTCCTTGATCAGTTGGGAAATTCCAGTTACAAGTAGTAGCTGCAGAGGTAATTGTAATCCCTCTTTCAGCCTCTTGCTCCATCCAGTCCATCTGAGATGTCCCTTGGTGAGTTTCACCCAACTTGTGAGTTTTTACCAGTGTAAAATAAAATTCTCTCTGTAGTGGTAGTTTTCCCTGCATCGATGTGTGCAGCAATACCAATATTTCTTGTATATCTAAGATCTCTTCCCATTTCAGATTAGAATTTAAAAGTGTGAGAATGCTTTGTTTGCTTCTGCCATTTTTGTGAGTATCTGTCTTTTTCTTAACAGCAGCTCCTTCTTCTTTAGAAGCAGCGATAATCTCAGCAGCTAATTTTTGTGCCATAGATTTATCGTTTCTCAAAGAAGCATATTTGATCAACCATTTCATAGCCATAGAAATTTTTTTCTATCAGCTCTGATTGGCATAGGAATTTGGAAGTTAGCACCTCCCTACTCTTCTTGATCTTACTTCTACATGCGGCATTACATTAGTAAGTGCATCTTTCCATACTTCAAGAGAAGTTTTTTTCCTGATCTTCTTTTTTTAGTTTCTACGATATCTAGTGCATCATAGAAAATTCTAAAATGCGATAGACTTCTTTACCATCTATCATCAAGTTATTCACAAATCTTGTTACCAATTGATCATTAAATTTAGGATCTGGTAACAACGGTCTTTTTGCTTTTTGTCTTTCTCATTGTTTCTTTCCTTAAAAATTTAATGATTACTTTTTCCCTGCTGGTGCTGCACCTGGTTTAGGTCTCTTAGCTCCATACTTAGATCTTCTTTGTGTTCTTCCATTTACACCTGCAGTGTCCAAAGCACCTCTTACAATGTGATAACGAACTCCCGGTAGGGTCTTTCACCCTTCCGCCTCTTACCAATACTATCGAGTGCTCTTGGAGATTATGTCCTTCGCCCGGGATATAAGCGTTAACTTCTTTACCATTAGAAAGTCTTACTCTGGCAACTTTTTCTAAGTGCAGAGTTAGGTTTCTTAGGTGTAGTTGTATATACTCTCGTACATACACCTCTCTTCTGTGGACAAGAATCCAAAAGCAACCGATTTGCTCTTCTTGGCAATTGTGGCTCTTCCTTTTCTTACTAATTGTTGAATAGTAGGCATTTTATTGCTTTATATTAAATTATTTGATTTGCAAAATTACAACTTTTTTTCTAAAACTGACAAAAAGTTATTCAAAATTTATGAAAAACAGTTATACCATTTCTGATACAACTGTTTTTTTCATTAGGATCACAATATTATTAAATCGGTTCTATGATTTCATCTAAAAATACTGTATTCGAATCGCTTAGCGATGTTATAGAGCTGCTCTCCACCATGCCCTACGATTCTTATCACGATACCACCTCCTACAGTAGTTGTGATACCGTACTCCACGCCTTCATCATCTTTTAATGCTTTTTTTCTAAAAAGTTCTAGAAAGATGGTCTTCTTCCAGCTGCTGGTCATAGATAAAGATAGTAGCTTGGTGAGTGAAATCCTCCCACTGCCCCATTGTAGTCAGATCCATTTCACTTGGCTTCATGTACAATCTATCTTTTGAAAATAAGATGACCATCAAGGAATATTCTCGTGTAGTTTTTAAATTCTTTAAACTCAAAAACCTCTCCTTCTCCATAAAGTTTTCTTCCACAAGTAATGACCTCTCCCCAGATTACTCTAGATGTTTTAGCAATATTGATCGTATTTATCGCTTCATAAACAGAGTCCTTGTGTGGCGAAGTAGGGTGTGGAATATACTGAAGCATAGCATCTTCCTCTACATCTATGGTAGTAGTCTGCTTAGCAAATCCGCCTGGTTTCATAGAATGGATTCTAGAATAAGCCTGAGTTTCAAGACCCTAAATTAGTTCCTTTTGCTACTCTAAAAGACATTTCGTAGAAATCCCCCGCCATAATCCCTGGAGTGGAGCTTCTTATCATGTATCTCAACCAAGGGTCATGAGCACTTCTCTTATCAAATCTCATCAATCCAAACGGATTGGTATAAAACATTTCCGCCAAGTGATGAAACCCATCTCGGATCTCAGTCCTTAGGCTCATCTTACTGGTGTATTCCCCTATTATTCCGTTCATAATTATCTGATAATTGCAGGTTCTTCAATATCTTCTAAAAGAGCATACTTCTTAATCCATCCGATAACAGCATCTACTCCTTCTTCTGTTTTCAAGTTTTGTGAATACAAATGGACGCCCTTGTCTCATTCTCTTCGCATCGCTTTCCATTACTGCTAAATCAGCACCTACTAATGGAGCTAAGTCAAATTTGTTAATCATCAACAAGTCAGATCTTGTGATACCAGGTCCTCCTTTTCTTGGGATTTTTTCACCAGCTGCCACATCAATTACGAATATTGTCAAGTCAGCCAATTCTGGGCTAAATGTAGCAGAAAGGTTATCTCCCCACTCTCCACGAAAAGAATTTCCATGTCTGGGTGTTTAGCAGCCATTTCATCCACTGCTTCTAGGTTCATACTCGCATCTTCTCTAATCGCTGTGTGAGGACATCCTCCTGTTTCTACCCCTGCAATTCTATCTTTTTGGTAATTTTACTATTTTTGAAGGAATTTTTTTCGTCCTCGTTAGTATAAACATCATTGGTGATTACACAAACATAATAATCATCCATCATTTTTCTTGATAAAACCTCTATCAAAGCTGTTTTTCCAGCACCTACAGGACCAGCTACACCAATTTTTAATATATTTTCTATTTGCCATTTTGTTATAATTTTTTTGTTATACTTCAATAATTTTTAATCCTTAACTCATATACAATCTTGAATACAATCTCTCGTGCTGCATAGATCTCAAATCAAATCCTACATTAGAAAGACCGATTTTTTCTTCTTCCAAATTCATGGTTTTTCTACCCAAGAAGGAATATTTCTTTTCACTTCAAAAAGAATTTTTCTGTCCCTCAAGCTGACCAAGTGGAACCAACTTAACCGCGTTAGTCACCATACCTGTAGCCGTAGAGAAATAAAAACGCTGTAATCGCCTCTTCTAAAGGAATTTCCATCAAATAGCACAATGCACCATATACTACAGGATAGTTCCCCACGCTGATATTTTTAGTTACATAGTCTCCCAAATTTTGTCAAGAAATCGCACTTTTTGCCCTTCTTCAATGAAGATTTTTCAGCAATCTCGTTCCTAGTTTGTGGCTCGCCTCACGAATTTCTCTTGGACTCTTCATTGCACTACATTCCTCATCCAAAACAACTATTCTTTCGTAGCTGTCTTTTTTCTTTCATAGCTTCATAAGCTAATCTCACATAAGCTGCATCATTATGTAATATACTGCTGGACAGCATATTATTAAGAAATAAAGCCGCCGTCTCCGTACTGTTTACAAGTCCTTTCTGCACATAGGTTTCCAGACCATTTGAGTGAGAGTATCCCCAATCGGCAAAAGTCGGATCCGCAATGTGTAATAGACTTATTAGTGAATTTACCTTCATTTTTATTTCTGTTTTTATCTATTATAATTTAGTCTTTTTTTATTTACTTGGAAAACACTTTTTGAAAAAAAGCTGATCAGTGTCTATCTTGTGATCCTTTGCAGGAGCTTCGTGGTCAGATGATGCTTTCAGCATATCTTCAAAAATTCTTTGTGCTTTGAACGGCTCATATCCGCCTTTTTTTCAGCAAATTAAAAATAGGATCTTCATAAGGGTATGATAATCTCATCATTCTCAATAAAAAAATAGGAATGTGCTGATTACCAATCTCAAAAACATATAGTTCCCATTTCTCTCATTGTCTTCGGCTGAACCACCACTGCATCAGACGGCAATACATTGACCAGCAATATTTTATTCCCATCTTCCCATAGCACATCATGGTGTTTTAGTCTAAGATTTTCTTTCAATATTCTTAAACCTACTTCCTCTCCTTTATGACTGACTTTGCGAAAAAGTTTTCTTGTAGATTCAAACCATTCTATATCAAAAAAATCTACTTCTTTTTGAGGATAAATCCTCTCCTTTTGCATTTCGAATTACCTCAGAAACCACTAACATAGGCTCATTTTTAAATTATCAATATCTTAAAAAAATAAAAAAATCCCGTTTCCATCCATTCAGGATTTAAACGAGTTCAAAAATACAATAAAAAGTAGATAAAGGCACCATAATTATATGATATATAACAGCCTTTTTATTTTTCCAATAAAATAAATCAGAAACAGCCCAATAACCATCTAAAAACCAAAAATATTACAAAGCTAAAAATGATATTATAAGTTTATTGGGCACTCTCTGACTTCAACGACTAAATTATAATAGATTACTAAAAAAACAATTCTAAAGGTGTTATCTTTATCATTTTGATGACACAAATTTATAAAACTTATTTCCAAATAAAAAAATATTTTTTTGTTACTTTTTTTACAAAAATAACAAAAAAACCACCTTTTAATAAAGGTGGTTCTATTTCTAAATTTCAGTTCTATTAGAACATGAAGTATAGTTGTCCCATTGGAAGTTTGCTAGCTGGCTCACATACACATGGTTTACCATCTACTTTCACTTCGTGAGTTTGTGCATTTACCTCAATCTTAGGCATTGCATCGTTGTGGATCATATCAGATTTTCCGATATTTCTACATCCTCTTGCTGGTAATAATTTTTTTACCTAATCCGTAAGACTGAACGATTCCTTTCTCTAAAGATACTTTAGATACGAAGAATGCAGTAGTTTCAGTGTTTGCTTTACCATAGTTACCAAACATTGGTCTCCAGAATACAGGTTGTGGAGTTGGGATAGATGCGTTTGGATCTCCCATTTTAGAGTAAGATACGAATCCTCCTTTGATGATCATCTCTGGCTTAGCACCAAACATGTCTGGTCTCCACATTACTAAGTCTGCCATCTTACCAACTTCGATTGATCCGATGTATCTTTGGATACCGTGTGCAATCGCTGGGTTGATAGTTACTTTAGAAATATATCTCTTAATTCTGAAGTTATCATTTCCTGTTCCTTCATCCTCTGGCAATGGTCCGAATTGCTTCTTCATCTTGTCAGCTGTTTGGAATGTTCTTGTGATTACTTCTCCTGGTCTACCCATCGCTTGAGAGTCAGATGACATGATAGAGAATACTCCCATATCGTGAAGGATATCTTCTGCTGCGATAGTCTCTCTTCTAATTCTAGAGTCTGCGAAAGATACATCCTCTTTTACATTTTTTATCCAAGTGGTGGCACACCATCAACATGTCTAAGTGCTCATCAATTGTGTTAACTGTGAATGGCTTAGTTGGGTTTGTTGACGCTGGCAATACATTCGGGATAAGATGCTACTGTGATGATGTCTGGCGCGTGTCCACCTCCTGCTCCCTCTGTGTGGAATGTGTGGATTGTTCTACCATTGATCGCTCTCATTGTATCTTCTACGAATCCTGCTTCGTTCAATGTATCCGTGTGGATTGATAGCTTGTACATCATATTTATCACAAACTGTTAAACATGTGTCAATAGCAGATGGTGTAGATCCCCAGTCTTCGTGTAATTTAAGACCTAAAACTCCCGCTTCGATTTGCTCTATAATAGCCTCATGAGAAGAAGAGTTACCTTTACCAAAGATACCGAAGTTCATTGGCAGACTGTCTAAACCTTCGAACATTTTTCTTATATTCCAAGCTCCTGGAGTAATAGTTGTAGCTAATGTTCCCGTGGTTGGGTCCTGTACCACCTCCGATGAATGTAGTAATACCTCCCTGCTAATGCAGTTTCGATTTGTTGTGGACAGATGTAGTGGATGTGTGTATCGATACCTCCAGCTGTAAAGATGTGTCCTTCACCTCCTAATGCTTCTGTAGATGCTCCGATTACCATTCCTGATGTTACTCCATCCATTGTATTTGGGTTACCTGCTTTACCAATACCAGCGATTTTTTTCCATCTTTGATACCGATATCTGCTTTTACGATTCCCCAGTAGTCGATAATTGTTGCGTTAGTAATTACTAAGTCTAACACTCCCTCATCTCTAAGGTGAGTAGCTGACTGTGCCATACCATCTCTCAAAGTTTTTTTCCTCCACCGAATTTGTTTTCTTCTCCGTATACTGTGAAGTCTCTTTCGATTTCTGCAAACAATTCTGTATCTGCTAGTCTAATTTTGTCCCCAACTGTTGGTCCGTACATTGAGGCATACTTCTGTCTGTCGATTTTTGCCATAAGTAATTATTTTTTTATTATTTCATTTGTATTCGTGTTAAGAATTAAAAAAACATGTCACGAATAATTGATGTGCAAATTTACCGAATGTTTTTAAGATTAAAAACATGATTTTTTTGTTATGTTTCGTGTATTTTAACATTTAGGCAATAAAAAAATCAGCCATACCAAATGGTATGACTGATTAAATATGGTTTTATATACTTTATTAGAACATGAAGTATAGTTGTCCCATTGGAAGTTTGCTAGCTGGCTCACATACACATGGCTTTACCATCTACTTTCACTTCGTGAGTTTGTGGATTTACCTCAATCTTAGGCATTGCATCGTTGTGGATCATATCAGATTTTTCCGATAAATCTACATCCGATTACTGGTAATAATTTTTTTACCTAATCCGTAAGACTGAACGATTCCTCTCTCTAGAGATACTTTAGATACGAAGAATGCAGTAGTTTCAGTGTTTGCTTTACCATAGTTACCAAACATTGGTCTCCAGAATACTAGGTTGTGGAGTTGGGATAGATGCGTTTGGATCTCCCATTTTAGAGTAAGATACGAATCCTCCTTTGATAATCAATTCTGGCTTAGCACCAAACATGTCTGGTCTCCACATTACTAAGTCTGCCATCTTACCAACTTCGATTGATCCGATGTATCTTTGGATACCGTGTGCAATCGCTGGGTTGATAGTTACTTTAGAAATATATCTCTTAATTCTGAAGTTATCATTTCCTGTTCCTTCATCTTCTGGCAATGGTCCGAATTGCTTCTTCATCTTTGTCAGCTGTCTGGAATGTTCTTGTGATTACTTCTCCTGGTCTACCCATCGCTTGAGAGTCAGATGACATGATAGAGAATACTCCCATATCGTGAAGGATATCTTCTGCTGCGATAGTCTCTCTTCTAATTCTAGAGTCTGCGAAAGATACATCCTCTTTTACATTTTTATCCAAGTGGTGGCACACCATCAACATGTCTAAGTGCTCATCAATTGTGTTTAACTGTGAATGGCTTAGTTGGGTTTGTTGACGCTGGCAATACATTCGGGTAAGATGCTACTGTGATGATGTCTGGTGCGTGTCCACCTCCTGCTCCCTCTGTGTGGAATGTGTGGATTGTTCTACCATTGATAGCTCTCATTGTATCTTCTACGAATCCTGCTTCGTTCAATGTATCCGTGTGGATTGTAGCTTGTACATCTAACTGATCACAAACTGTCAAACAAGAGTCGATAGCAGATGGTGTAGATCCCCAGTCTTCGTGTAATTTAAGACCTAGAGCACCAGCTTCGATTTGTTCTACAAGAGCTTCTTCAGAAGAAGAGTTACCTTTACCGAACAATCCAAAGTTCATTGGTAGACTGTCTAAACCTTCGAACATTTTTCTTAGGTTCCAAGCACCTGGAGCAATAGTTGTAGCTAATGTTCCGTGGTTAGGTCCTGTACCACCTCCGATGAATGTAGTAGTACCTCCTGCTAATGCAGTTTCGATTTGTTGTGGACAGATGAAGTGGATGTGTATCGATACCTCCAGCTGTAAAGATGTGACCTTCACCTCCTAATGCTTCTGTAGATGCTCCGATAACCATTCCTGATGTTACTCCATCCATTGTATTTGGGTTACCTGCTTTACCAATACCAGCGATTTTTTTCCATCTTTTGATACCGATATCTGCTTTTACGATTCCCCCAGTAGTCGATAATTGTTGCGTTAGTAATTACTAAGTCTAACACTCCCTCATCTCTAAGGTGAGTAGCTGACTGAGCCATACCATCTCTCAAAGTTTTTTTCCTCCACCGAATTTGTTTTCTTCTCCGTATACTGTGAAGTCTCTTTCGATTTCTGCAAACAATTTCTGTATCTGCTAGTCTAATTTTGTCCCCAACTGTTGGTCCATACATTGAGGCATATTTTTTTGTCTCATCTAATTTAGCCATGATTTTTAAATTTTAATAGTTAATAATTATTTTTTTAGTGAATTAAGAGCCTCTTTGTTTCTTTCTAGGTGTCTAAGGCTAAATCCTCTTACTGATTTAGCTCCACCGTAAGGAATCAATTCTACTTCTTTAGATTCACCTGGTTCAAATCTTTGTGCAAGACCTGCAGGAACATTCAATCTGTGAGCTTCAGCTGCTTTTTCTGTCAAACTGAAGAGCAGAGTTAGTTTCAGCGAAGTGGAAGTGAGATCCAACTTGGATTGGTCTGTCTCCTGTGTTAGTAACTTTAAGTTTAAGAACTTTTTTTACCAGCGTTGTATTCGATGTCACCAGAAGCTAAGATGTATTCTCCTGGAACTACATATTTATTATTACTCATAACTTTTAATGAAGTTTAAATTAGTGGATTGGGTGGTGTACTGTTACCAATTTTTGTTCCGTCAGGGAAAGTTGCTTCGATTTGCACATCATGGATCATTTCAGCAACTCCATCCATTACATCTTGACGACTCAAGTATGTAGTTCCTTCTTGCATTAATTGAGCTACAGATTTTTCCTTCTCTTGCACCTTCAATTAATTTGTGAGCGATATACGCTACTGTTTCAGGGTGGTTAAGTTTCAACCCTCTGTTTTTTCTGTCTTCAGCCACTTTACCAGCTAGATAAAGCATTAGCTTCTCAGTTTCTCTAGGTACTAAATGCATAATTAAAAATTTAAAATGTTAATATTAAGTTATTATTATATATCAAAACACATGTTTTGAATATTTTCTTTTTATTAAGGATTTAATGATTTTACTAATTCCTCAGTATTTGGGTTTGATTTGTTCACTGCTTTTTGAACAGCTTCCATAATCCAAGTTGCTACGATGAAACCAATAGTGTAAGTTGCCATAAACTGACTAACTCCGTAGTGGATTAACACTGCTAAAGAAGGATTCACCTACAACGATGTAAACAAAGTCTGCTCTTGATACTCCTGATTTTTGTCACGAACGCACACGCTACCAAAGATAGGGAGAGAATGAATAAAGTCCCGTTTGCTAACACATTGGCATCTATTCCAAGTACATAGTGAGCGAATAATCCTCCCAATGTTGCAGCTGCTGTTTCCCCACATTGCTACAGAAGGTGAGCTGATTGCCAATCCTAAGAAGATGAAACACCCCTGTAAGGAAATTTAGCACCGAAGTTTACTTCTGCCCATCCATAGAATGGAGTTGTAATAGCATCTACTGTTCCTGTATAATCAGGTAATGCTGGTGTAGTTTGTTCTAATCCTAAAACATTGTATTTAGCGAATGCCCAGCAAAGAACCCAACATGTTACTACGAATGGGAATGTAAACGCAGTCCATCCTTTAGTTACGAAAAACATGCATAATTACTGTTGCTATCACTGCTGCTACTGCTCCAAGAACCCAAAGTAGTGGGACTTTGCAGCATGTCCAAATGTTTGCATGAGCATCGTTAGTTGCAAATGTAAACATTACACACATGTAAGCCAAACTTGCATTGAATCCATAAAGACCAAACTCTATGTCTCCATCTTTAGCTTTTTAATGCTTTTTGCTGTAAGGAGTTCCAATCAAAGATCCCAGGAAGCAAGTTACACCTAATGTCCAGTGGCTAAAAAAACATACCGATTGTAATTAGCAATCCAGACCAACCATTGTCTTGTAGGAAGATTTGTCCTATCCCAACAAGCGTTGTTTTAATCAATTTCATAATTTTTCTGTTTTAATTGTTATAATTTAGAATCTGTTATATTTATCGTTTCTGTTATTTCTTAGCTTCTTTTTTTGATTTTTTTGCTAGAATCCAATTTACCCAATTCTCCATGCCAACATCTGTAAGAGTTGAGATTTCCATCACCTCAATATCTGGGTTCACGCTTCTTGCATCTTTTGTTACTGCATCCACAGAGAACGGAAGATATGGAAGTAAATCTGTTTTGGAAACAAGCATCAACTCACTTGTTAAGAACATTTTAGGATATTTACTTGGTTTATCATCTCCTTCTGTTACACTGCGATCAGAGTTACTCTGTAATCCTCACCTAAGTCAAAAGAAGATGGACACATTAGGTTTCCTACATTTTCAATGAACAATACATCTGTGTTGCTAAGATCCATATGGTCTATCGCCTGTAAGATCATCTGTGCTTCTATATGGCACATTCCTCCTGTCACAATCTGAAGAGCATCTATCCCTACATCCTTCATTCTTTGTGCATCTCTATCTGTTTCTGGATCTCCCACTAGTACAGACATTTTTGCTTTTTCCTTTTAGTAACTCTCCTGTCTTCTGCATTAGAGTAGTTTTTCCACTCCCTGGCGAAGAACAAACATTAATTACTAATATATCTTTTTAATTTTCTCACGAATTGTTCCCTAGCAACAAAAATCGTTTTGCTTTTCAACAAGTTAAGTGACACATGCTCTGTATCTATGCTACCTGCTGTAAGTCTTGATGATTTTGGTTTAAGATCACTCATTTTTTTCCTAAAATTTATTTCATTAATATATAACTCCTCTCCTTGTATTATGTTCCTTGTAGGATGCCCACAATTACCACATACAAACTTTATTCTGTTTTACTTCCGTGACTTCTCCACATTCTTCGCATTTTTATCAGTACAGGAAGTACATCTACTACCAACTCTGTATGATAAAACTCTGGACACTCCATCACATAAGCTTTTATAAGCATTCTGGATAAGAATAGGCTGAACATTACTCAATAACCCTACCTTTTAAATGAACACTTGAAACATCTTCATATTTTTTTCTGGAAATTCCTCTTGTATTCTGTCAAAAAAATATTTTTTTGACTAAATAAATCTCATGCATTTTACAAAATCTTTACTTCTCTAAACTCCTTTTCAAGATATATCCCTAAAAAGAATCTAACAGTCTACTTTTTCAAAAGATTGATAAAGTAAGAATAGTTGAGGGTTTTGAATATTCAGCAGATTGAGAATTAAAGGATATATGCTGACTATTTATAGTGTTTAGAATTCTGTTATTATTATTTTCAAATATTTTATCTGCCCCTCATCATCAAAGTATTTAACTTTTAGCACTCCTTCTTTGAGGGTCATCTCCATCTGTAATATCTACCAAGGATATTTTTTTAGTCCCCATAGCGTTTCCACCCTTTTATGGCAGAACCAGTTTTTTCAAAAGCAACTGTAATGATCCCGTTACTATCATTACAACCAGCATCTGAAATACTACATTTATGAATTTTTGTTCTTTTTCATTTGGACTATTATTTCTTATCCTTTTTTTGATGTAACAAATGTAGAGATTATTTATGATATTACAATATTTTTCCTGTTTTTTAGTTTATGATATTTAACATATTTATTAAATCTTTACCAAAAAGCTCTTTTATTGCTAAATAATATATATAAAAATAATAACACGAAAAAGGTGTTATTTTTAAAATTTAGTGTTACTAGAATAGTGCTTTTTTTCAACCTTCTTTTTAACCATTTTTTTAACGAAAATATAGGGTTTTTGGCTCTTTATAAAGAATAATTTGGTGCTTCTTGTGTAATAATCACATCGTGAGGATGAGATTCTTTAAGCCCAGAACCTGTAATTCTTACCATTTTTAGAATCCTGCTGTAGTGTAACAATATCCTTTCGCGCCACAATAGCCCATTCCTGCTCTCAACCCTCCTGTAAGCTGGAAGATAACATCCTCTAACTTTCCTTTGTACGGAACTCGCCCTTCTATTCCTTCTGGAACGAATTTTTTTGCTTCTGACTGGAAATATCTTTCTTTACCTCCTCTCTTCATCGCAGAAAGCGACCCCATTCCTTGGTAAGATTTGAATTTTCTTCCTTGAAAATGATTTCTTCCCCTAGGCGACTCATCCGTTCCTGCTAGTAGAGAACCGAGCATCACAGCACCTGCACCGCTCGCGATAGCCTTCACTATATCCCCTGAAAGTTTGATACCTCCATCAGCAATGATAGCTACATTGTGTTTTTAGCAACTTCATATACATTATATATAGCAGACAACTGCGGAACTCCTACTCCTGCTACCACTCTTGTAGTACAGATAGAACCAGGTCCTACACCTACTTTTTAGTACATTCTGCTCCTGCTTTTATTAAATCTTCTGCTGCCTCAGCTAGTTACGATATTTCCTCCAACAATATCCAAATCAGGGAAATTTTGTCTAATTTCTTTTATTTTTATCCAAAACTCCCTTTGGAATGTCCGTGTGCAGAATCCACCGCGATGATATCCACGCCTGCTTCCACCAATGCAGAAACACGCCTCAATGGTATCCACTCCGATTCCTACACCCAGCTCCCCACTATCAGTCTTCCTGATTTATCTTTTGTTTGCATTCGGGTATTCTAGTTGATTATCTATATCTTTGATGGTAATCAGACCTATCAGTTTTGTTGGATTTATCTACAATAGGAAGTTTTTCTACTCTGTTTTTTTCAGTAGAATTTCTTTTTGCTTTTTTCTAAATTAACTTCTTCGTTAGAAACGATAAGATTTTTCCTTGGTCATAAGCTCCTCTACTTTCACAGAGAGATTCTCTTGATATTTCACATCTCGAGTTGGTAATTATCCCAATGAGCTTATGCTCTTCATCCACTACTGGAAGTCCAGAAATTTTGAATTGAGCCATAAGCGCCTTCGCCTCTGCGAGAGTATGGTCTTTAGAAAGAGTAACAGGATTAGCTATCATCCCGTTTTTCGGAGCGTTTTACTTGATTGACTTGGGAAGCCTGCTCCTCTATAGGCATGTTTTTTTGTGAATGAACCCCTAGTCCGCCGACTCTTGCAAGCGCAATCGCCATATCAGCCTCTGTCACGGTATCCATTGCCGCAGAAACGATAGGAACATTTAGGGGTTATTTTATCCGAAAGTCTGGATTTTAAAAGAAACCTGATTAGGTAAAACTTCTGAATAAGAAGGAACAAGAAGCACATCATCGAAAAGTGATGGCTGTCTCTACAATTTTATCATAAATAGACATAGCACTTTCTTTGCAAAATTAAAAAAATTTAATTTAAAAAAAGAAAGTGCTATGAGTAATGAATTCAAAAATATAACTCTAATCGTCTATTCTAAGGAAAATCTCCTTTTAGTGTAAACTCAAGGTCTAAATCGTTATCAAGTTCTACTTTTTGTTTTGTTTCCATTTTTTTCTTCCAGTGTACTATTTCTATTCTGTGGATAGTATCTTCTCACATAAGCCTGAATCTTAGAAGGAACTACAGAAGCAGGAACACCGTTATAGCTTTTCAGCTTCTACTATATTTCCATTACTTCTAAATTCTGCTTTCTGTACCATCTTCAAAATAAACATCATAAACGACTCTACCATCTTCTCTATCTTTGATAATAGAAGAAACTACTTTTTTTCTTACCAAAATATCTTGTCACATTTTCTCTGCACAGAAGAAGGCATGTCTCTTCTTGAAATTGGCATATCATCCTGCGCAAAAAAATAATCCTGTTGCAAACAGTGCGAACATCGCACCTAAAAATTCTCTTTTTCATATCTTTTCTTTTTATAATTGATATAACAAAAATAGTACCTTTTTATTAATAGTTCAACGGATTGATCAGAAATTTTATCTATTCATTATATAGATGAGACAATATACCCTGTCCTCATCTAGTCAAATCAACCTTTCTACGAGTCATTACTTTTTCTATGGTTTCAAATGCCTTATTCAGATTGTACTTTTCATCATCTTTCATACCGCCCCAGCTAAAGTTGTTCACTAAATTTCGGCGGAAACCCACTCTTGAAAATATTGGCAGCCACACCCACTACTGTTCCTGTATTCAGCTGAGTGTTTATCGCTGTTTTTAGAGTGGTCTCCCATTATCAATCCACAAAACTGAAGCCCTGTATCTACGAATTTTTCTCCATCTATAGTTCCAAAGTTTCACATTGGCGTAATTATTTTTTTCAAATTGGAAGAATTGGTATCTGCTCCAAGGTTACACCACTCACCAATAACCGAATTTCCCACAAAACCATCGTGACCCTTTATTAGAATATCCAAAGATAACAATATTATTTACCTCGCCGCCTACTTTTGAGTGAGGGCCAATGGTCGTAGCGCCATAAACTTTTGGCTCCAAGATTAAATTTAGAACCTTCACAAAGAGCAATAGGCCCACGAAGATGGCAGCCTTCCATAATTTCTGCATTCTTCCCAATGTATATTTTTTTCCCTGTTTCTGGTATTAAGTGTAGAATATTCCACCACTGCACCTTCTTCTATGAACAAATCTTCGGTCTTTCCCAAAAACCATTTGTAGAAGAAAGCGGCTGCGAAGTTCTTCCTTTTGTAAGCAGTTCAAAAATCAAAATCTATCGCTTTATCATTGAAAGAAAATAAATCCGTAGGCTGTTTAAACAACAAAGATTTCTCCTTCTACATCCATCATCGTTGTAATTTGATCCAAACTAAAATTTCCCCACATTGACCTTTGCTGCCAAAAAGTTCATTTTCATAAACCAAAAGCCTCACCGAGCTGAAGTCCCTTTATCTGCTCCAAAAACTCTATCCGAAGGAATACAATTAGGCGTGATGAACAAACTTTCTTTTCCCTCTGGTCTAGCGAATTTCTGCTGTAGATAATCCTCCGTGATGTAGGATATTTCATCCGTATTCAAAAGCTTTTTCCAGCGTTCAGAAAAAGTAAGAATTCCACATCGCATCTCCGCCACAGGTCTAGTGAAAGTCAGCGGAAGGAAATTTTTCCCAATAATGGGCATCAGAAAATACTAACTGCATATTTTTTATTTGTAACAAATTTAATTCTTTTCCTCTTCTAAACAAAAACCTCCTGAAAAAAATCAGAAGGTCTTTTAATATTTTCCTAATGTTACTTAGCAAATTTTTTGTACTTGTTCATGAACTTGTCTACTCTACCCGCAGTGTCTACCAATTTCACTTTTCCTGTGTAGAATGGGTGAGATGTAGAAGAGATTTCATTTTTTTACTAATGGATATTCTTGTCCTTCGTATACGATTGTATCTTTTGTTTCTGCTGTAGATTTGCACAGAAACACCTCGTCGTTACTCATATCTTTGAAAACAACAAGTCTATAATTTTCAGGGTGGATTCCTTTTTTTCATAATATTCTAGAAATTATTTTTTTATTTTTTTAAATTCAATTACTTTGGATAAAATGGTAATGGACATCTTATCCTTATACTTAGGTATTTCAGTTTGCAAAAATATTATTTTGAATTCACAAAAACTTTAAATATTTATCTCAAAATATTTATCTTTTGAATATTATTTTAATACATATGAAGGTAAAATTCTTACTTGGACTGAGCTTTTTGGGTTCTGATGTTATTTCGTTTCGTGTAAAAGGGATGAAATAAACTTTGAAACTCCTTCTGCGGACTTAAAAATTCTCACATGATGTCGTATTTTTGTGATACGGTTTATAATCAGGTTCGCTCCGAAACTTATTTCGTAACAGTCTATAACAGAGAGAATAAAGATGTCCGAATTCCCAAAAATTAGATTAGAAGGCGGAAGCTCCTCGCCATACCGTATCAATGTAGATGGAAAGGCAGGGACAGAATTTTTGATGTTCCGCTGAGAAAAATGACAGCCCTCATTATCTTCATAGAAATAGCACCTGTAGCCAATGCAAGAGAAGCCATCGCCGAGGACAAAATAGTTTTCAGCTCACCGAGAGGCAAACCAGCATGTGACACTCCTTTCCGTGGTGCAGGATGCCGAGTTTTCTCATAAAATCTGACACAAATCCAAATATCCTAAACGCCAATACAACTTGGAGAAATGACAAGGTTAAAAATCATCTTTGGAGAGCTTACCCTTGCCGAAGGAAAAACCCTTGATATAGAGGAAGGAACGAAAGTCTATTTCACCAAAAACAGCAGTCTGAAAATCTCTAAAAATGCGAAACTCAACATCAATGGGCTGATAGACAAAGAAGTCATTTTTCCGAGGCGACAGAAATGATATAAGATATGACACTATTCCGCTCAACTGGGATGGAATTTACCTTGAAGAAAATGCAGTGCTGAACATGAATTACGCTAAGATTTTCGGAGGAGATTCTGGGCTTAATCTTTATAAAACCACAGCCAACATCAAAAATTCTATCATTCATACTTTTCAGGAGTATGGAATTTATTCCGTAAAATCTAAAATCAATGCGGAAAAACATGGTAATGAACAACTGTGGAAGAGCGAATTTAGCCATATTCGGTGGCGGCGAGGCTAATCTTACTCATTGTACATTGGCCAATTATTGGTATCAGAGTTCCGCTTCGCCAGCTTTGGGAATTTATGCTACGAACAAATGGCGAAATAATTCTGGGAATACAGAAAAACGCAAATCTGGAACTAAACATCAGAAAACTCCATCGTTTACGGAAAAAGGAAAAATTCTATTTTCATTTGAGCCTGTTTCTGGGTATAATTTTAATTATCTTATCAGCCATTCGCTTATAAAAATATATGACAAAGCTGGTTACAACTTTTGATGCTAATCCACAGATAATCAATTCTATAAAAAAAATGAAAATCCAAAAATTTCTAAACCGCACCATCGCGAAAATGAACCTTCGCACCGCAAATGATTCGCCTGCCAAAAAGAAAGGAAATGTATCTACAGCGGCTGGTGTGCCTCAGGATATCAAAGGCGTTTCAAGAACGAGTAATCCTACTATCGGAGCTTATCAATAAAAATATTTAAAAATAATATGAACTGTTATAACTCTATCCAGACTTTACTCTGCAGTAATAGCAGCTGTATAGATTGCAATAAAGGTCTTTGTATCAGAATGTTCCTCACGCTATACATTCCCCATTTGATGTAAAGTGTAATAAAAATAGAATTTTCTCACTGAACTGAAGCGAAATCATCAAAGAATTCTTCATTATTTTTGTCGGAGGTGCAGTGATTACTTTTATTGTTTTTATCGCTTCTCAAATTCTCAAAACAGAGATTTGCCCATAATGTCATACATTATGTTCTTTTTTATGTTTATTCTTCACTGAGTTGCAGGTTGGAGATTTCTAAAAACAGAACTTTACAGCTGACTATTTTCCTTTTCTTGCCAATTATAGGACTGGTTGATGTTTATTTTGATGGGTTAAAATTTTTTAATCTCTGGTTGTTTAGGTAAAAGTTTTTATTTTGCCTTACAGAATTTACAAAAAATATTACTCAGCTAAAGAGAACTAAATCAAATAGACTAAATGGAAAATCAAAAACACTACAAGAACAAGTAGATAACTGGATAAAGACAATCGGTGTCCGCTATTTCGATGAGCTGACCAATATGGCGATTCTAACCGAAGAAGTCGGCGAAGTCGCGAGAATCATTGCCAGAAGATACGGCGAACAATCCGAAAAAGAAAGCGATAAAAAAACAAAAGACCTCGGAGAAGAACTTGCCGATGTGCTTTTTTGTAACGCTTTGCCTTGCCAATCAAACTGGGATAGACCTGCAAGATGCCTTTGACAAGAAAATGAAAAAAAGACAGAAAGAGACCAAAACAGGCACCAAAACAATGAAAAAAACTAAAATAAAAGTTTGTCTAAATGAAATTATTTCGTCCAGTTCTTCCAAATGAAATACAAATTACAGGCTCTAAAAAGCGAGTCCAACCGCCTGTTGATTCTACAAAAAAACTCTTTGGAAATATTGAAATAAAAAATATTTCTAACTCACAGGGATACCAATCTTTTACAAAAAGCCTTGAATTCCCGATGAGAAAACAATAGACATCCATCACGCTGGCACAGCGATGCGGTTTCTGACTTCATTTTTTTGCAGTTCAGGAGGGCGTAGAAAAAAATCCTCACAGGCTCCGAAAAGAATGAAACAAAGACCCATAAAACCCTTTAGTAGAAGCACTTAGAGAGCTGGGAGCAGATATAGAATATTTAGAAAACGAGGGTTTTCCTCCTCTTAAAATAAAAAGGAAAAATTAGAAAAACTTTCGTGGAAATTCCTGCGGATATTTCTTCGCAGTTCATCACTTCGCTCATTCTTGTCGGCGGAAAATTAGAAAACGGCCTAACCATAAAAGCTTTTTAGGAGAAATCACCTCCCGACCTTACATAGAAATGACTCTGAAACTGCTTTCGGAAATCAGCGGAAAATCCATTATCCTAAAAAGACAAAACCATCCAAATTCCCAACATTAAAACTCAAAAAAACAGTCTTCACTGTAGAATCCGACTGGTCTTCGGCTTCTTATTTTTTTATTCGTTTTTCGGCTTTTGAATAGACAAAAATTACACTTAAAAATTTTAATAAAAATTCTCTGCAAGGCGATTCCAGAATTACCAAAATTTACTCTCAGTTTTTTTCGGAATTGATACTATTTTTTTAATGAAAATCAGCAGGAAATTACTTTAATTCCAAAAAGTAATTTTAGCCTTCCTCAGTCCATTCAGCTCAATATGAACGACTGCCCAGACATCGCCCAAAACCATCTGTGTAATGGCTGCTGCACTGAAAAATCCCTTTTTGAAATCGGTGGACTTGCCACTCTTAAAATAAAAAGAAACCGACAGGCTCTCTGCCCTTCAAAAACGAACTATAGGCTGCGAAACAGAAATCACGGACAATTCCATAAAATCCGTCCTCTACACCAATCCCGAAAAAATATATCCATCGCTACCTATGGCGACCACCGCATGGCGATGGCATTCGCGCCCTACTCGCTAATTCAGGAAATAGAAATACAAAATCCTGAAGTGGTGGAAAAAAATCTTTTCCCTGATTTTTTTGGGAATTTATCAAATAACCCATTTTCATTTCTAAAAACTGAAAAACTTTTTTAACAAAGGTTTTTATTAACTTTGCTGTTTAATCCTAAACAAATGAATTCTAAAAATATCCCAAAAATATTTTTGCTTTTTTAGAAGAGCTAAAAAGAATAACAACAAAGACTGG